>OGDN01000613.1_pt1 | contig 70781 bp, 47 predicted proteins | sample 1570271 | NCBI WGS metagenome assembly OGDN01 (sample SAMEA4384481, study PRJEB24528) | human gut metagenome | reverse complement strand
ATAGCGAACCCGAGAAGTGCTGTCCGACAAATAGCACTATCGGTAGCTTGCTATCATAGTCAGAACTGAACAATATAGCAGAAGCACAGCACATCAAATAAAAGACATTTCTGCAAAAAGCGGAACGTGAAACCCACGCTCCGCTTCTTTTTATCATTACGTTGTTTTCTTTTTAAACCCGTATCCGCTCATATAATCTATCATCCCATACTCGTCAATAAGATTGGCAACAGCAGGTATAAACTCATTTTCCCACTTGTATTTATCGGGATAGAGCGACCTTGCCACCGCCATATAGGATTTAAGCGTATTGTCAGGCTCAAAGCCAAGCCCATCCGAGCTTTTCGGCGCATTAGGGAACGGATTCTCATATAATCTCGTATAATGAGCGCACACGTTTCTGAGATCCGACAGGCACAGCATTCTGTCCTCTACCGTTCTGTAGTTAAGATCGAAATGCTGTGAAACCATATCCTTCTTATCCGCCGATTTCATATCTATCAGAAAATATGTCAGCGTTCCGAAGCTGAACAGCTCTACAGCCGCCCACACCGGCATTATACCGCCGTACTTTCTCTTGTGGTGCTTTACGAATTCCTCGTTCTCGTTTGCCTCGATAAGCCGCTCTATCTTCGACAAAAACGCCTGATGGTTATGATGCGGATCGAATCCGGACGCATTGAGATAGCCCAGCGCCCCGTACTTCATAGCGTGATAATTTGAGATTATCGCCCTCATTGAGATCTCGATTTCCTCAAGATAGGTCATCAGCATACGGCGCAGTACCCTGTCAAAATCATAGACCTTCATTATCTGCTCAAAGGTCGTACCGTCCCTGTACTTGCCCTTTCGCTCCAGAAACGGCGCAAAGTAATAGGCAAGCCGGTAATAGTTGATATTTGTAAGGCACTTTCTTGCATACTCCTCATCATCTATTATACAGCCTCTCTGCCTCAGTATCTCGATCTGCTGTTTTATGGTAGCAGGCGTTTTGTTGAACTGCATTATTTGTTTTCCTCCGGTTTTTCAAGATCAATGAAACGTCCGAGCGTAAACGAGTATATTATCATCTGCTTTACCGGCACGGAAAATTCCTTCTCCAGCGCCTCTTTATATATATCAAGCTGTAACTTATAATCGTCCTTGTATTTCTGCTCATCGTCCGTTTTGTCTGTCTTGTAATCGACCAGCACTATACCGTCATCTTCAATAAAGAACATATCGGCTATACCCTGTACATAAGGCTCTGCGCCCTCAAGCATTTCACGGCTGTCCGCCCCGAATATTGCAGGATCGTAGCACTGCGTGTCAAGCCTGTGGAAAATAGGATACTCCCTGTACAGCTTTCCGTTCTTACTTGCCTGCACAATACGCTTCGCAACGTCATTTCCATAGAATCCCGCTATATCGCCTGCATTTATGCTGTTTTGCTCCGCCTTGTCAAGAAAACCTGCGGTACTGTTTTTGATATAGTCGCTGATTTCGTCCTCGCTGAGTATTTTCTCAAAAGGTATATGCTCCATCAGCTTATGATATGCGTCGCCACGGCGCTTTCCGCTTAGTTTGCCCGTATTGTTTTCGGTTAGGAATGAAGGCTTTCCTATAAACAGGCCGTAGTTTTCCTCGCCGTTTTTTTCTCTGAGATTAGCCGCAAGCTCGGTAGCTGTAAATTTTGCGGAAATTTTCGTCAGCGGCTCATATGCGTATGCCGCATTGAGCTTTTTCTCAAGCTCGCTTCTGAACTGTTCGTCAACGGCAATGTCAGTGCTGTCGTTATTTTTATCATCTGTATATTCATCGGCATTTTCCGCCCCCGTATTAAGTGCAGAAATTGTGAGGCTGTGTTCGTCGCCTCCGTATGCAAGCGGATAAAAGATATATCTTACATCGCCGTAGTCGATTATACCGCTTTGCATATCGTTTACCTTATCGCACTCGGCTGACAGTGCCTCGATAAGCCACGAAAGATAACTGCTTCCGTTACACTTTCCGACCTTTTTTCCTGCCCTGTTTACGTCAAGCAAAGACATATATTCATCACACGCCTTTGAAATATTGGCGGTGAATATCAGCTTGTTTTCGGCTCTGGTCGCCGCAACGTACAGTAGTCGCATTTCCTCGCTCGCAAGCTGTTTTTTTACCTCCTGAGCCGCCGCATGATATGCAGGCGACTGGATTTTGCTCATGGTGGAAATATCAACGCTCTTTGACGCTACCGCATATTCCTCGCTTATCACAACATCGCCCGTGTAGTCGTCATCGTTGAATGACGATGCACAGTTTGCGACAAATACAACGGGGAACTGAAGTCCCTTTGACATATGCGTTGACATTATCTTTACTCCGTGTCCGCCTGCCGTCTGTGCCGCAGTAAGACCGCCCATATTCTCGAGGTTGAAAATAAGATCGCCGAGCGTACCGCCGTCCTTATAGTCCGAATACTCACGGGCGTAGGAAACGAGCAGTTCAAGGTTCGCCTGACGTGTTGCCGGATCGTCACCGACACTGAGCAGTTCATCGGCTGAAATACGGTCATATATACTGCGGATAAGCTCCTGAGGCGAAGAAGCGGTTGCGGCATTTCTGAAGCTGTCAAGGTCGTTTACAAATCCGGTACATTTAGCATCGGCCTTTATATCCTTTGTAAGTTCGTGGAGTTTTTTGTACTCCGATGTATCGTAGCCTCTCACTGCCTGCATAACACAGCTGTAAAGAGGCTTTCTCTTCATTCCGACAATTTCCTTTGTACCAAGACAATATTTTTCAAGTTCATCGGCACACTCCGCTCTGATTTTGCTTATGTCAAAGCCGAATGTTCCTGTTCTGAGCCGTGCCATATCATCGGCTGTAAAGCAATAAAGCGGTGACATAAGCACCTTTGCAAGCTCGGTGTCGTTATACGGATCGTTTATGACCTTAATAAGCGACAGCATAAGTCTTATTTCAGGTCGGTCAAGCAGAACTGCCTTCTGATTATACGTTACGTTCAGTCCGTTAGCGGTAAGAACATTGACATAGTCGGCAATGCGGTTTTTAGGTGAACGCATGATGATTGCAAAATCGTCCTCGGTGCAGGGTCGTTTGTCACTGCCGACCTTATAGCCCTGTGCTATCATCTGATTTATTCTTGCCGCAATGTACGCCGCCTCGGTAACGACTGCGTTCTTTCTGTCTTTCTCCGAAACAATGCAGACCTCCGTCTTGTCCTCGTCAGAAATCGGGCTGTCGCTGTCCTTTTCAAGTCCGCAGATAAGTCTGCCGTTTTCCGCATAATCAACACCGCCGTTCTCCTCTGTCATCATTCTGTCAAACAGCGTGTTTATTCCGTCAATAACGCACCTGTCACTGCGGAAATTTTCGTTCAGCGGCAGCTTGTCGAAATCGTCCGATTTGCAGATAGCCGAGAATACAGAAGGCTGTGCCCCTCTGAAGCCGTATATCGACTGCTTTATATCTCCGACAAAATACAACCCCTGCTTGTTCTCGGTCAGCATTTTGAATATTTCGTACTGCAACTTGTTGCTGTCCTGGAACTCATCAACGATGATAAGGCTGAAGCCCGACCTTTCACGGACCTTTTCACCGTTTTCGCAGAGCATACGATATACTCCTCTTTCCGCATCGGAAAAATCGGCGCAGTTACGCCTCTGCTTTTCGGCACTGTATGCCTTGTCAAAGCACAGTACAAGATTTTTAAGCGCAGTTACGGCAGGCAGACTTTTCGCCATGTCGCTTTCAAATGAGGTTGTCTTATCGCAGGTCTTTATAAAATATTTCTCAAATATACTCTTTACGCCTTCCCTGTGGGCTTTCACCTGCTTTTCCGCACTTCTGTCCTGCGGCGCACGTTCCTTCGGGAACGAGGCAATATAGCCCTTTACGGTATCGTCTATACTAAAACCGTTTTTGACAAGAGCGGTCACCGCCTTGCCGTAGCTGTCCTTTATACCCTGTGCATAATCGCTGTGCTTTGCTATTGCACCGTCGTTATCCTTTGTTCCGCCGTCATATTCCGCTATTGCGCTGTCAAGGCTGTCCGCTTCGCTCTCAAAACGCTCCGCATACATTCCCGCAAGGCTGATGAGCTTTTTCTTTATGTCCTGCATTATCTGAGGATCGTCCGAGCGGTCGAGCCACTTTTCCGGCTCGGTATGGTTGATTGCCTTTTCGTGAACAGCAAGTATAATATCACGCAGACGGCGGTCGTCCTTTGCTACATAGTTTTCGACAATCACATCCCTGTCGGCTTTGTCGCCGTTTGCATAGAAGTCCTCAAGCACATCCGACAGTATATCTTCTTTCAGCGCCTTGCTTCTGGTTTCGTCTATCAGCGAAAAGCCTGCCGAAATGTCTGTAACAAGGTCTATATTTTCCCTGAGCAGTGAAAAGCAGAACGAGCTTATGGTAGAGATACAGGCTTTTCTGAGTTTCATTCTCTGGTTACGCAGAAATCTCACGTCGGCGGAGCTTACGGCCTCGCTTATTCTCTGCCTCATAAGTGCGTCAAGTCTTGCCTTGAGTTCGTTTGCGGCTTTTTCAGTGAATGTTACCACGACAATTTTCGAGGGATCTATATTTTCGTTTTTGTCGCATATCAGCCTTACGACACGCTGAGTCAGAACTGCGGTCTTGCCGCTTCCTGCGCCTGCCGATACTATTGCCGGGTTTCTGCCCTGATTTATCGCCTTTATCTGAGCGTCGGTATATTTCATCACTTGTCACCCTTGCCTTTCTTCGCCTTTGCAACAACTATATCCTCACCGAATTCAACAGCCTCGGCGGACCCGACATCAACGCACGAACTCTGTTTCATTCCGCATATATCCTTGAAATCACAGTATTCGCAGGACAATGCCTTTCCGTCATCGACAAGCGGTCTTGCATCGACAATACCGCTTTTTACCTGTTCGGTGTTTTCTTTTACAACCTTTTCTATCCTGCTTTCGAGCTTTTTCAGCTTATCGCCCGCTATAGTCACAGCGGAATAGAAATTGGTGCTGACCTCCTTGTCCTTATCAAACTTCACGCCGCTGTATAAAAGGCGTTCCTCCTCCTGCTGAGTACCCTCAACGGCAAAGCCCTTCTCCTTATGTTCGTCAAGCCAGATACCACGCTTAAGCTCGTCAGACGGCGCTTTTATATCCTTGAGAGAAGTTTTTCCGGACGGATGGTACAGTGCGGCTGACGGCGTAAAGCCGTTTGCCCCGTTGTTTTTTGCAAGTGTGAAAAGATACAGTAAAAGCTGCAGGTCAAGCCCGTAGTAAATACGGCTCAGCTTTGCGTCCTTGTTTCCGGTCTTGTAGTCTATTACTCTTATCTGACCGCCGCTTTTGTCATCGTTATACGCTATATCTACACGGTCTACCGTTCCGCCGACCGTTATCGTCTGACGGCTTTTGTCCGCAAGCTCTATGTCAAAGCTGTACGGCGAAATGTCAAAGCCGTTCTCGCTCTTTCCGCTTTCCAGCTTAAGCTCGAAATATGACGGCACAAACTTGCTCTTTTCAAGCTCCTGCGCCATATATTTTATAAGATAGAACGCAGTTACCGAAAGTGCGTTATAAAGCGTGTTGAACCTTGCGCTCATATTCTCCTCGGTAAGCAGATACTTTTCCCTGTAATCCGCAAGCGCCTGTTCGATAAGGTCCTTTATTCTGTCATCGGAAACGTGAGGATTTCCGTTTTCTCTTGCACCGTCATACATATTTTCAAAGCAGTATTTCATTATATAGTGCATTATATTTCCGTAGTTGCTCGCATTCATCGCAATGCCTGCCGATGACGAAAGGTTCATACCGTAGCGCAGGAAATACGCAAACTTACAGCCGTTCAGCTTTTCTATTGCCGTAGGCGAAAGTGCTGTCTGCGGAAAAACTATCGGCGCAATATCGCTTATCCTGTGTATGTCGGAGTTTCCGCTGTTATTGCTCATAACCGCCTTTATCCTGCCGATTGAGCTTGATTCCTTTTCGTTTTCCGAAAGCACGGTTTCAACAGCTTTCTTCTGCCCGTCTGTCAGGCGGGAATTGTTGATGACATACTGCTTTTCAGCCGACTTCACGCTTTCGGTCATATAAAGTGCGTCGAGATTATCTGCGTTTATAAGCTTTGCACCGAAGTGCTTTGCTATATCGGCAATGTATTCCGATGCGTTTTCCTTTTCACCGGTAAACGTGATAAACAGCTTCTCGCCTGCAAGCGTCATAGCCTTATATGCGTCAAGCACCGCCGATGAATATCTTGCCTCGTCATCCTCAAGCTCAATATCGTTTTCGGCAAGACGCTGTACATCATCAGATGTGAACACGCTGTTGCCCTCGGGATAAATGTCGGGGAATGCGCCGTCTGCGGCTCCCATCACAAATACCGCCTTAACTTCCCTGCTCCTTGTTCTTGCAGGATCTCCGAACAGCACGCTGTCAAGAACATTCGGAGTGCGTGATATGCTGATACGGGAGGCACAGCTATGGATAAGTGCGGAGAACTCCGCAAGCGTAAGAGGAGTATCGTCAAGCGTTTCATACAGCGATGTCAGCATTTCCGACACGGTACGCCACAGCTGGTTATATTCCTCGGTAAGCTCTTTTACATAACGGAGCTGTCTTGTAGAGTTGTCCTGACACTTGCCCTGAATAGCGGCGCTTATATCCACCTTGTCGAACAAAAAAGCGGTAAACCTCTTTACAAGCTCCCTGCCGCCGATGCCACGCACCGACTTAGCAAATTCAACAAGAGGTGTAACTGTTGCGATTCGTATCTCCTCTACCCTCTGCTCCGATGCGTTTGTTATATGCGGCATAGGCTTATCCCACTTCTTGCGTTTAAGATCCCAGCACTCCGCATATTCCTCCATAAGATGCTGTTCTACAAGGTGTCTTTCCTTGAGCGTCATAGGAACTGTCTTGCCGTTATTCTTTTCGGACGGCAGACGCACAAAACCGCTTCTTATATACCGCAGTATATTTGTACCTGTAGGATTATCCGCCGCTTTGAGAAGTGCCTCAAAGAATCTCAGCATCGGCTTCTCCGAGATCGGTACGGGAAGGTCGGCGAATACAGGCACATCATACCTTGCCGCCGCCGAATTTACTGCGTCCTTGTATTTTGCGGGAGAAGCGCATATCACCGCAATATCCGAGTATCTGTAGCCCTCACTGCGTACCAGCTTTCTGATATTTGCACATACAAAATCAGCCTCGCCGCTGACAGAGGACGAATAAGCCATTGTTATGCCGTCACTGCCTGCCGTGCTATCCTTTACCCCCGTCTGCAAAAAGTCACGCAGTGCCTTGAGATTACCGTTAGTGTAACGTGGAGCCTTGCCGCAAAGACGGGTATATTTTATGTTCTCCCTGTTGCCTCTTTCGAACAACCGCTCTGTCCTGTCGCACGTTGCAAAGACCTCCGCCTTGTTTTCGTCCGTACAGAGCGCAACCACAAAGTTCACACCCTTATCCGCAAGCGCCCTTAAAAAATTCTGCTGTGCTCCGCTGAAGCTGTCAAAGCCGTCAATATATATCGTTGTGTTTTCGTCAAAGCTGTCGCCGTTTCTTATCACCTGTGCGGCAAGCGTAAGATTGTCCTGCCTGTCGGCATATTTCTCGGTCAGCTTTTTATCATAAACGCTGTATACCGCCGCAATATCGCCTATCTTCTCGGCAAGATGGACAGGCAGCCGTTCAGCCGTGTTTTTTTCGGGAGAATACAGTGTTTTCGTCAGTTCATCTGCGGATATGCCTGCCGCCTTGAGCTCGTTTACTGCCGAAAGGCACATCTCTACAAAGCCGTTTTTCCTTGCGGCATTGCCGTAAAACTTAAGATCGCCGCACAGCCCTCTGACAGCACCGCTCATTATGGCTGTCTTTGCAGTGGTATCCGCATAGGTTTTCTGAGGGCAGTGCTTTTTCAATATGCTTTCGGACAGCGACATAAAGCCCATTACCTTTATGTCCGAAGTCTTTTCATCGGTTTCCTTTGCGACACGTCTTTCACTTTCAAAAACAAACTGATCCGGAACAAGAAGTATCCTGCTTTGGCTGTCGTTCTTAAGAAGCTCATAGAGTGCGGCTGTCTTGCCGCTTCCGGCAGGACCTGTGATGATATGTGTCATACTTTTTATTTCCCTCCGTAAAATATATTCCGTAAAACGAGATACGCTTTTTACTATCGTTAATATAATAACATATTTGCTGTACCATTTCCAGTACAGGAACGATTTTATTCGGCAGTTACGGCACATTTTCAACAAATTCTTTACATCCCGGCAAAAATGTAGTATAATATAAAGGCAAATACAAATCGACAGCCCCGTCCGACACGGAATTTATAACGGAGGCAGTATCATCACACGGGACAGCATATGCCGTCCCTGCATTTTTGAAAGGAAACATCTTATGTCTGAATTAATGTTAGGTAATCAGGCGGTCGCAAGAGGTCTTTACGAGGCAGGAGTCAGCGTTATATCGAGCTACCCCGGCACACCCAGCACCGAGATAACCGAATTTTCGTCAAAATATCCCGAAGACGAAATGTACTGTGAATGGGCGCCCAACGAGAAGGTAGCCTGCGAGGTCGCAATAGGCGCAAGCATTGCAGGTGCAAGGAGCTTCTGTGCTATGAAGCACGTTGGTCTTAACGTAGCGGCTGACCCTCTTTTCACAGCAAGCTACACAGGCGTAAACGGCGGTATGGTGCTTGCCGTAGCCGATGACCCCGGTATGCACAGCTCACAGAACGAGCAGGACTCACGCCACTATGCCATCGGCGCTAAGGTTCCCATGCTTGAACCGTCCGACTCACAGGAGTGCAAGGACTACGCAAAGCTTGCTTATGAGCTTTCGGAAAAGTTCGATACTCCCGTGATTTTAAGACTTACAACAAGAGTAAGCCACTCTCAGTCGGCTGTAACAACAGCGGACAGAATCCCCCACGCTATCCCCGAATACAAGAAGAATATCGCAAAGAACGTAATGGTTCCCGCAAACGCTATAAAGAAGCACGTTGTAGTTGAACAGCGTACACTCGACCTTATCGACTATGCCGAAACATCGGGCATAAACACTGTCGAGATGAACAGTGACGAGATAGGCGTTATCACATCGGGTATCTGCTACCAGTACGCAAAGGAAGCGCTGGGCGACAAGGCAAGCTACTTAAAGCTCGGTATGGTAAACCCTCTGCCCGTAAAGCTGATAAAGGACTTTGCCGCTAAGGTAAAGACGCTCTATGTTATCGAAGAGCTTGACGATGTTATCGAAACACACTGCCGCAAGAACGGCATTGACGTAAAGGGCAAGGAGCTGTTCACTCTTCAGGGCGAATACTTCCAGAGCAAAGTAAGACAGGTCGTTCTCGGTGAAAATGACGAATGGCAGACTCTTGATGCCGAGATACCCGTTCGTCCTCCCGTACTCTGCGCAGGATGTCCCCACAGAGGCGTATTCTACATACTCAAAAAGCTCGGTGTTATGGTAAGCGGCGATATAGGCTGTTACACGCTCGGTGCCGCCGCTCCTCTCAGTGCAATCGACACGACAGTATGTATGGGCGCAAGCATAAGCGGTCTGCACGGCTTCAACAAGGGCAGAAAGGGCGAATACGAGGGCAAGGCGGTAGCCGTTATCGGTGACAGCACATTTATGCACAGCGGTATCACGAGCCTTGTTGACATTGCATACAACCGCAGTAATTCTACCGTTATCGTCCTTGATAACAGCATTACAGGTATGACAGGCCACCAGAACAACCCTGCAAACGGCAAGAACATATACGGTGATCCTGCATCTGCCGTTAACCTTGAAGCACTCGCTCACGCTATCGGCATAAACAGCGTTACAGTTGTAGACCCCGGCGACCTTGCCGAAACCGAAAGAGTTATAAAGGAGGAGCTTGCAAAGGCTGAGCCTTCGCTCATAATCGCACGCAAGCCCTGCGCATTGCTCAAGACCGTAAAGCACAAGCCTCCGTTCCGGATAGATGCCGACAAGTGCAAGAACTGCAAGTCCTGTATGAGAATAGGCTGTCCCGCACTGGTTTCAGGCGACAAGTGCATCACTATCGACAATACCCTGTGCGTAGGCTGCGGACTGTGCGAACAGCTCTGTAAGTTTGACGCTATCAAGGAATAAGCTCTGAAAGGAATATAGCTATGGAAACAAAATCAATAATGATAGTCGGCGTTGGCGGACAGGGTACACTTCTTGCAAGCCGTATACTCGGCAGTGTTCTCGGCACGGCAGGCTATGAGGTTAAGGTAAGCGAAGTACACGGAATGTCACAGCGTGGCGGTTCTGTTGTAACGTACATAAGATACGGCGAAAAGGTATACAGCCCCGTTATCGAAAAGGGTCAGGCTGATATGATAGTAAGCTTTGAACAGCTTGAAGCCGCACGTTATGTATCATACCTCAAAAAAGACGGTACAATAATCACAAACACACAGAAGATAAGCCCTATGCCCGTTATCACGGGTGCGGCTGAATATCCCGACGGCATTATCGACAAGATAAAGGCTATGGGTATAAACATTATCGCAGTTGACGCTCTCTCAGCCGCAGAAAAAGCCGGCAGTGCAAGAGCCGTTAACGTTGTGCTTATGGGCGTTCTTTCAAAGGTACTTCCCGGCATCGAGCTTGACGCTTGGAAAAAGGCAGTTGAAAAGTGCGTACCCGCAAAGGTTATAGAGATAAACGAAAAGGCTTTCGATCTCGGCAGAGATCTGTAAGCGTTCAAAAAGGAGCTTTTCTTGAAGATTATTTCCGACTCAACGCCGCTCATTGACGGCTACCGTATGCCTGCGGAGTTTTCCTCGCACAGCGGCTGTATAATAATATTCCCCGAGCGGCCGGATTCGTGGCAGTACGGCGGAGTAAAGGCAAAAAAAGCGTTCTGCGAGGTTGCCTGCGCCATTGCAAAAAGCGAAAAGGTCACCGTTCTTGCCTCATTTGAACAGTATGAAAACGCACGCAGAATGCTCCCCCCTCATATCCGTGTTGTCGAGATGTCCTCTGACGATGCGTGGGCAAGAGATGTTTCCCCCGAGTTTGTCGTGAACGATAAGGGCGATATGCGTGGTGTGGACTGGTATTTCAATGCGTGGGGCGGTCTTGTTGACGGGCTTTATTTCCCGTGGGACAAGGATAACAAGATAGCACGCAAGGTCTGCGATATGCTAGATGTCGATGTGTATGACTTTAGCGACTTCGTTCTTGAGGGCGGAAGTATAAGTGCTGACGGCGAGGGTACGATTCTTACCACTGAAGCGTGTCTGCTCAGCGCAGGAAGAAATCCTCAGCTATCCAAAGCGGAAATCGAAGAAAATCTCTGCGAGGGTCTCGGCGCAAAAAAAGTAATATGGCTTCCGGGCGGTATACTGGGCGATGAAACAAACGAACACGTTGACAACATCTGCGTGTTTGCCGCTCCCCACACCGTGCTTTTATCGTGGTGCGAGGACGAAACGAGCGAGCAGTACAGGATGTGCCGAGCCTGCCTTGACGTGCTTGAAAACAGCACAGACGCACTCGGCAGAAAGATAGACGTCGTAAAGCTCGCTATGCCAAGACCGATATATATGACTGAGGAAGAAGTCGCAGGTCTTGACCTGTTTGACGGCGAGCCTACAAGAGATACCGTAAGCCCGCTCAGCGCAAGCTATGTAAATCTTTATATAGGCAATAAGGTTGTGGTAATGCCTGCTTTCGGCGGTGAGAATACAGAGTATGACCTCAGAGCAAAGAGTGAAGTACAGAAGGTATTCCCAGACCGTGAGATAATACAGATATACGCCCGTGATATACTTATCGGCGGCGGCAATATCCATTGCATAACCCACCAGATACCGTCATTTGTCAGAAAGGAAACTCCCTATGATAAGTAATGTCAAGGTTGCGGCAGTACAGATGAGCTGCAGTGACGACCGTGAAGAAAATATTGCAAAGGCAGAGCGTATGGTAAGACAGGCGGCATCTGACGGAGCGAATGTGATACTTCTCCCCGAGCTGTTCGAGCTTCCGTACTTTTGTCAGGAGAAGAATTACGATTACTATTATCTTGCCGACAAAACCGAAGAAAATCCTGCCGTAAAGCGTTTTATGCAGGTCGCAAAGGAAACCGGTACGGTTATCCCCGTCAGCTTCTACGAAAAGCACGGAAACGCATTTTTCAATACGATAGCTATGATAGACTGTGACGGCTCGCTTATGGGAATATACCGTAAGAGCCACATTCCCGATGACCATTTCTATCAGGAAAAGTTCTACTTCACACCGGGCGACACAGGCTTCAAGGTGTGGAATACAAAGTTCGGCTGTATCGGCGTCGGCATATGCTGGGATCAGTGGTTTCCGGAGGCGGCACGCTGTATGGCTCTTATGGGCGCAGATATGCTCCTTTACCCCACCGCTATCGGCAGTGAGCCTATACTGGAGTGCGACTCGATGCCCCACTGGAGAAGGGCTATGCAGGGTCATTCGGCGGCAAACCTTGTTCCCGTTATCGCCGCAAACAGAATAGGTACAGAGTACGTTCACCCCACTCCAGAAAATCAGAATCAGGACTCATCGCTGACCTTCTACGGCTCGTCATTCATAACCGATGCTACGGGAGCGATAGTTTCAGAGGCTGACAGAACGGACGAGGCAGTTATAACAGCAGTTATAGACCACGAGCAGAACCGTGACCTGCGTCAGAGCTGGGGCGTGTTCCGTGACCGCCGCCCCGAGCTGTACGGAAAGATTATGGAACATTGACTTAAACCGTTGTGTTCCTACGGTTTATTTATTCGGAGATTAGCATGACCTGTTTTTATTGTAAAGGCGATATGACTGAAAGCACAACCACACATTTTGCCGAGCTGAAAAACTGTATAGTTATCATCAAAAATGTACCCTGTTATAAGTGTACTCAGTGCGGTGAAACCGCATATACCGCCGATGTTGCCGAGCGATTGGAGCAAATTATTTCAACGCTCGAAAAAAATCTCACCGAAATAGCTGTGGTAAACTACTCTGCGGCATAAGCTATAGTTGCACTTCTTGACAACCCCCGACCGTTATGCTAAAATAACAATACAAACAATACAATAATTCTGCCACCGGGTAGAGATGCGAAAGCACCGTCAGTACATCGTTAGGTCTTTGAAGATGTACCTGCGGTGCTTTTTCGGTAAATTTACGGAGGATACAATGCTCAGAAAACTGAACAACTACTTCACAACCTTTGAAAAAATACTATGGATAGGCTCGTTAGTGCTGATAACAGGCTCTGCCGTTATGTTCGGCAAGGACGGGATACTGTCCGTCATAGCGTCGCTTATCGGCGCTACCTCGCTTTTGCTCAATGCCAAGGGCAACCCCATAGGACAGGCTCTCGGCGTGATTTTCAGCATACTCTATGCGATAATCTCCTTCTCCTTTGCCTATTACGGCGAGATGATAACCTATCTCGGACTCACAGGACCTATGGCGCTTGCCGCTTTTATAAGCTGGATAAGAAACCCGTTCGCAAAGGGCAAGGCTGAGGTAAAGGTAAATCATATCCACAGGGGCGAGGTTCTCTTTATGTTCATACTCACCGCCGTTGTCACCGTAGTTTTCTACTTCGTACTCGACTTTTTCAACACGGCAAATCTTATTCCGAGTACCGTTTCCGTCACAACGAGCTTCCTCGCCGTATATCTCACATTCCGCCGCAACCGTTTCTTCGCTGTCGCCTATGCCGCAAATGATATAGTGCTTATAATCCTGTGGTCGCTCGCCGCCTTGACCGATATAAGCTATATCTCGGTCGTAGTCTGCTTTGTGATTTTCTTTGTAAATGACATATACGGCTTTGTAAGCTGGAGCGCAATGCGGAAAAGACAGGCGGCTGAAATTCAGCCGTGAATATAAGGCATAAAAAATGACGTTACCGACAAGGTAGCGTCATTTTTAATATACAGTTTTTTCGGCATTCAAAGCTCCGCCCGCAAATATTCACGGCAGGCAAGGCCCGGTTTATTTCTTCTTACTTCTCTTTTTCGGCACAGGCGTTATCCGTTCGAGAATTTCGACCGCCTTTGCCGTAAGCTCCCTGTCCTCTATGTCAAGTATATAATGCTCCTTTGCACCGTCATACGGCACACCGCACTCAGTACCCGACATAAGTTCTTCGATTTCGGGGAGTTTTTTAACATATACCGTATTGTCGCAGACGAGCAGAACAGGCTTATCGTTAACATAAACCATATATTCGCCGAACATCTTTTTATACCGCACGTTTTCGATTCCGACAAGCTGTTCACAGACAAATTCTATGTTGCCATTTCTCAGCCTCTGCCTTCTTTTCTCTTTACAAAAAATCTTATTGCAAACAGCACCGCCAGCATAAGCGCCACCGAGAAGCCAAGCACTATGAATACGTTATGCACAAAGCCCGACAGCAGATAGCCGACAACGCACACCGCCGCAACTGTCAGCGCATACGGCAGCTGTGTCGAAACGTGATTGACGTGGTCGCACTGTGCGCCTGTCGATGCCATAATGGTGGTGTCCGAGATAGGCGAGCAGTGGTCGCCGCACACCGCACCCGCAAGGCAGGCTGAAATGCAGATGATGACCATTGACGGAATTTCTCCCGTCTGCGAAACATTTGCAAGCTCCGCCTCAAACACGCTCGTAACGATAGGGATAAGTATGCCGAACGTTCCCCACGATGTACCCGTTGCAAAAGCAAGCCCGACAGCCACCACGAACAGTATTACAGGCAGAAGCACGCTCAGCGCCGTTGCACTCTGTACCACTCCCGAAACAAAAGCACCTGCTTCAAGGTGGTTTGTCATCGTTTTAAGCGTCCACGCAAAAGTCAGTATAAGTATCGCAGGCACCATCTGCTTGAATCCTGCGGCGATAGAATCCATACATTCGTTGAACTTCAGCACACGGCGGAGCATATAATATGCAATTATAACTATCAGCGCCGAGATAGAGCCGAGCGACAGACCGTAAGCCGCATCGCAGTTTGCAAATGCCGTCACAAAATCCGTACCGGAGAAAAATCCGCCGGTATAGATCATACCCACAACGCAGAACACGATAAGCACAGCAACAGGAAGTATAAGGTCTATAACCCTGCCACGCTCGGTCACCGGCTGTGCGTCCTGCTCATAAGTATTGTTTTTTGTTGTGAAAATATCACCGTTCTTTGCGTTATCCTCGTGTATTTTCATCGGTCCGTAATCCGTATCGCTCACCGATATGAATATTACCATAAGAATCGTTAAAAATGCGTACAGATTATACGGGATAGTGTTTATAAACAGTGATATTCCGTTTACGCCCTCGACCGTACCGCTTACCGCCGCCGCCCACGATGAGATAGGTGCGATAATGCAGATTGGTGCGGCTGTCGAATCTATAAGATAAGCGAGCTTTGAACGTGATATGTTGTGCTTGTCGGTTATCGGCCTCATTACCGAGCCTACCGTCAGACAGTTGAAATAATCGTCAACGAATATCAGCACACCGAGGAAAAACGTTGACAGTGCAGCTCCCCGTCTGCCCCTGATATGAGCCGCCGCCCATTCACCGTAGGCACGGCTGCCGCCCGCCTTGTTCATCAGTACAACGATTATTCCCAGTACAACAAGGAACACCAGTATTCCGACATTGTATGCGTTTGAAAGATTTGTTATAAGTCCGTCCTGCACGACTGCCTTGAACGTTCCCTCAAATCCCGTTCCCGATGCCGCCGCATAGATTATTCCGCCCGACAATATTCCGACAAACAGCGAGGAATACACTTCCTTTGTGATAAGCGCAAGCCCTATCGCTATGACCGGCGGAAACAGCGACCACAGCGTACCTTTGGCTTCGGTTATCGGTGCGGCAATAATACAGCATACCGTGAAAGCCACGATAAGCAATCCAAACACCGCTTTGCTCAGATAAGATTTTTTCTTCTTTTCCATTGTTACTTCCTTTTCGCCCGTAAGCCTGTCACACGGGCGGATTTACGTTTTAAGATACTTTAATGGTACATTATTTCGGCTCTGTTGTCAAGCGTTTACAGCATAAAACCGCAGTAAAAAAGCGTATTTCCTGCACTTGCAACCAAAAATTCCGCCCCGATGATGCGGGACGGAATAATTCTGTATCGGTGCGTCACGAATGTGCTCTGCAATAAGTCTCAATTGCCTTTGCGGTGAATACCGCCGTGCCTGTTCCTCCGTACCTGTCGATATTATCGGTAAATTCACCGCCTGCCGCATACATAGTGCCGAGAGAGGACAGTATATCCGTATTGCAGTCATAATAATTATCCGTTATGAACCGGCGCAAGGTTTCAACCTGTTGCTGTACCTCTTTGCTGTCGGGTAACTTGTCTTTCAGTTTGCCGAACTCAGCGAATATCATCATAAATCTCTTGTTGACGTTGCTTTTTTCATCATCGGACATACTGCTCGTTTTTTCTTCGTACTGTTCGTACTGTGCGGTGTTTCCCCACTGCTCTTTCGCTTTTGCTTCGTATTCTTTCATCTTTTTCGTGTCAAATACAGAAAAATCCATTATATCAACTCCTGTTGTTCGTATTTTACGGGCAAATTCTATCAGATTGTCGATACGTTCTCTTTTCATTGTCAGAAGTTCTATCTGTTGTTCAAGTGCCTTATCCCTGTCAAAATTGTCGGCACTGATTATCCTGCTTATGTCTTTCAATGAAAATTCCAGTTCCCTGAACAGTAAAATCTGCTGTAGTCTTTCGAGTGCCGTATCGTCATACAGCCTGTATCCCGTATCAGTACGTCCGCTCGGTTTCAAAAGCCCGATGTTATCATAGTACTGAAGAGTGCGTATACTCACTCCGGTCATTTTGCTCACGTCATTTACTGTCATCATCTGATTTCCCTCCCGCAAGGCACATTATAAACTATTACGCAGCGTCAGAGTCAATACTTTTCTGAAAATTTTTTAAAAATTATTTCGATGGAAAAAACTTATCTGTCACCGTTTTCTTTTATTGCCGTCTTTGCTTATGATATGATCCTCTTGCACAAACAGCTTTATAAGTCGGGGGTATCTGTCCGCATTGCTCATTATATAAGTCGATGCAGCAACATACAATATTGCAAAAACAAAGTAAACTCCCGATAAAACGAATAAGGTCTTGCGGTTTTCGTCGTTTACACTGTTTACATCGTCAAGCGAAACATAACGGGTATTGCCGCAGGAAAACAGGCATATATCGGTTTCTTCGTCGTTTTCTTTATCAATGTACCCTATCTCAAATTCCCTGTTCTTTGCTATGTTTATCTCAATATCTTTATATTCCTGCGAATTATCTTCTATAAATCCGGTTGCAAACGTCCGCTTCTCACCGGCTCTATCCGATACCGTAATTATAAATCTGCCGCTGTTATCGCTTTTGTCAAAGTGATATTCCGTAATTCTGCCCATATATATTGTTATTTCATCGGGCATTATATCTGGGGTTGCAAATAACGCAGCAACGAGCGAAAATACAGGTGCCGCCATAACAATAATATCAACAAGAATAAACCCTCCGGGGTGGCGGATATTACCACGGAACAGCTTTGATTTCTCAGAGCTTATGATCTCGGCATTTTCCGAACGCTGTATCAGTTCCTTTGCAAAGCCGTCAATATTGAAAGCATTTTCATCTATCAATATAAGCCTTTTACCGACAGTGATAATCAGATTTCCGCCGTAACGTATTTTCTTCACTTGTGAATATTCATACCTGTGTGTTATCCTCAGCATATCCCGATAAGTAAAGTCCTTGTCGGTGTAATCTACCCTCTGATTTACAGTAAGTACAAGTATAACGCCAAGCACGACAAATACGCCGAATACGATACAGGCAGCCATACCCGCACCGCTTATTGCCGCAGCTACCGTCGCAACGCCGGAAAAAAGTGTGCATACAAGCCCGATAACCGCTATCTCTCTGCTGTTTATTACCATCCTGTAATCTATTTTGTTTTTTGATTTATATTTCATCGTTTCCTCTCACGAGTACATCTCTGCATTATCATCGTTCATTATATAATCTGTTTTTTCATACGCAATACGGGGTAAACCGTCAGCAAAATAAATGATACCGCATTTTGCAAATCCGTTTTTCTCAATAAGATGCCTCGTTATCTTGTTATCCTTATGCGTATCTGTCGCACAAGAGTTATTGTCAGCCGAGACATCTGTTTTCTCCTTGCCGTTTATTCTTATATGAATTTATTATACTCGATTTAACTTCTTCGGCCAACCAAAAATTCCGCCCCGATAACCCGGAACGGAAAAATCTGTATTCAATATGCTATCCGAACCCGTCAATCTTCCCTGTACTCCATAGTATACAGATACTGACCGGATTTCAGTTGCTTTTTAGCGGTATTCTTCATTCCGCATTTAGTGTATTTAGCTACCTTAAGTGCAGTGTCGGTATCAAGCACGCATGGTATACCCTCCCTTGCCGCTTCGGAAAAAGGGTGTTCCAGTATCCTTTTCATATATCCTTTTCCCTGATATTCACGCAGAACTACCACCATCGACACCGCTACATAATCCTTTTCCTTTTTGTAGACTTTGGCATAAAGCTCCTCGCTTGAGCCTGCCACTATTCTCACACTGCGGAAGGACATCTCCCTGAGCATTCTCCCGACCATATGCAACGCAGGCTTCAGCTTTATTTTAGTGCTTTTGCGCCAATACGCAAGAAACCCCTCGTGATTGTCGGACGTAGTGTACAAAACCCCCGAATTGTAGAAATACTCCGTCATTATCTCAAACGCCTTTATAATATCCTCACGAGGCGCAGTTGTGGCAATACCGTCACCCTCTGCGGCGAAGGCTTCTCCGATAAGCGTTCCGTAATGTGCCAGCTCTTCCTTTGTCATACTGTTTACTTTCTGCATGGTTTTTCCGCTCCTGTTTTATAGTTAGTTATCACTAATTATATTATAACCGATTTCAATCCGGCAGTCAACCAAAAATCCCGCAATTTCCAAAGCAGACCATTTTATGTCGAAAACAGCGTTTTATCTTCGTGCCGCATATTACACTCCGTAATATTTTAAATCCACATTTCCATTTCTCCGCTATCGCTGAATCCGATTTTTTCATACAGCCGCCGTCCGACAGCCGACGGTTTCAGCCGTACATTGTGAACTCCCTTGCCTTTAAGCCATTCGATAAGCTCTTTCATTATAAGAGAAGCATATCCGTTTCTTCTCTTTTCGGGAACGCAATATACATCAATGACATATCCGTACATCGGAGTTTTGAAAAAGCAGAACGGCACATCTTCCTTTATCACAGCTCCGCCGCACGCAACCGCCTTGCTGTTTTCATATACGAGATAGTGACAGCATTTTTCCTGTGAGTACAGTTCTTTGTATTTTGCGTATATTTTACTCTCGGCGTTCTCCTGAAGCAGTGTTACCGAACCTACCTCTTTGAACATATCCATTTTCATTTGAACCACAATGTCAAGGTCTTTTATCTCCGCTTTTCTGATTTTCATAACTCATCCTTTCGCTCACTCGGTTATATAAACATTGTCATATAAACAGGAACACAGAAAATATCCTGTTCCTTGCACATATCCTTTGTATACACGATGTATCTGTTCAGTATCCGTCCGGAATATTTTTCGGTAAATACATCAAGCGATCTATGCGTTTTATAACCCGATGACTTTACCTCTATCGGCACTATTTTGTTTTTCCTTGCAAGCAAGAAATCAACCTCATAATTATGCCTTGTTTCTTCATTCATAATTGTATGATAGAATAATTCGTCACCGTTACTTGCAATACACTGTGCGACCGCATTTTCATATAAATATCCGAGATTGACGCTCAGCTTATCACTGAGGACTTTCTGATATATATCATTTTCAGTAAAATCCTTATCCTTGAACATAAGCGTTACAAACAGCCCCGTGTCACTAAGGAACAGTTTAAAACGGGATAAATCCTTAGTGCTTGACATTCCTGTGTTCGGGTCATTTACATTATACGAAACAAGGACAGTCTTTGAATCCTTAAGCTCGGCAATAAGCTCCAGAATTTTATCCGATTGCTCTTTACCGATTACTGTGCCCGGCTGAAATCTGGCTACATTCTTATTAAGCTGTGCCGGTATTGCATCAAACAGCATCGAGAGCCTGCCCGTCTGATCTATTTTCGCAAAATCCGCCTCATAAAGATTTAGTATATCACGCTTGATTTCATCAACTTTTCTGAAATTATTGCTTTCAATATAAGCACTCACCGCCTGCGGCATTCCACCGACAAGCATATATAGTCTGAACTGCCTTAACTGTTTACGGTGTACTGCGTCCCCGAGCGGAATATTTTTTTCAAAGCATTGTCTTAGTAAAGAAAATGTCGTTTCATCACCGAGCGCCCACAGAAATTCCTCATAGTCCATAGGATACATACTGACTTTTCTTTCTTCACTCGGGATTACCATATCTCTGACATTTTTCTTTATAGAAATCAGCGAACCCGTTTCTATATAGTCATATCTGTGATCTTTGACAAGCGTTTTTATAGCCTGCCGTGCCATAGGACATAGCTGAACTTCATCAAATATGATAACCGACCTTCGTTCGTGCAGATCCTTTCTGTACTGAAGCTGAAGCTGCAAAAAAAGATAATTCAGATCGGAAACATCGTCAAAAAGCTCTCTGACCTCTTTCGACGCTGTAGCAAAATCAACAAGTATATAGCTTTCATATTCGTTCTTCGCAAACTCCTCAACGACTGTCGATTTTCCGATACGCCTTGCACCCTCTACAAGCAGAGCAGTATTGCCGCCCGATTCATTTTTCCACTGTAACATTTTGTCGTATATCTTCCGCTTGAACATAGGCTTTCTCCTTTTCGCATTTTTTATTTTGCTGATTTCAAGAATAATCGCATTTTTTATAAAAGCGTTTTTATACTTTATCGCAATTTTTATTTCTGGTATTTTATCCGTTATCGCAATTTTTATACTTCAATATTACCACTTTTCCGCACTTTTTGCAATACCCATCCCCATTTTTGCATAAAAAACCCCGCCCCCGAAACCTCGGGAGCGGGGAAATCGCCTATATCTATCGCTTCACTTATGCATTCTTGTCAAGACCTGTGATTTCAAGTGTATCACGGGCAATAAGAAGCTCCTCGTTTGTAGGAATTACCCATACCTCAACCTTGCTGTCGGGAGCAGAGATCTTTGTGAGCTTGCCCTTTAAGCCGTCGTTTACAGAGTTGTCGAGCTTGATGCCGAGATATTCCATATTCTCGCATACGCCCTTTCTTACTTCCGGAGCGTTCTCGCCGATACCGCCTGTGAAGATAACAACGTCAAGACCGTTCATAGCGGCTGTGTAAGAACCGATGTACTTCTTTATCTCGTATGTCAGCATATCTGTAACAAGCTGTGAACGCTTGTCGCCCTGCTGTGCGGCACTTGTAATATCTCTGTTGTCGCTGAACTGACCCGAAAGTCCGAGGAAGCCCGACTTCTTGTTGAGATAGTCGCTCATCTGTGCGGGAGTGAAGCCCAGCTTGTTCTGTACGAATTCAACAGCCGAGGGGTCAACACTGCCCGAGCGTGTACCCATGATGATACCGTCAAGAGGAGTAAAGCCCATTGATGTATCTACAGACTTTCCGTCCTTGATAGCTGTTATGGATGAACCGTTGCCGAGGTGGCAGGATACGATGTTAAGACCTTCAAGGCTCTTGCCTGTGACCTCGCCGTACTTCATTGATACAAAGCGGTGTGATGTTCCGTGGAAGCCGTACTTTCTTACGTGGAACTGCTCATAGCACTCATAAGGCATACCGAACATATAAGCCTTGGGGGGCATTGTCTGGTGGAACGCCGTATCGAATACTACTACCTGAGGAGTTGTTTCGGGGATAACCTTCTTGCAGGCTCTCAGCGCAAGTGCGTGTGCGTGGTTATGTACGGGAGCAAGGTCTGCAAGACCGTCTATCTGATCTATGACCTCGTCCGTTACGATTGTTGTCTTTGTGAATACCTCAGCGCCCTGCACTATTCTGTGACCTACAGCGCCTATCTCGCTCATATCCTTGATAACGGCGGCGTCGCCCTTTGTCATTACCTCAACCAGCTTTTCAAAAGCCTCTGTGTGAGTGGGGAACGAACATTCCTCTACATATTCCCTGCCGTCAAACGTCTTGTGAGTGATCTTTCCGTCTATACCGATACGCTCGCAATTTCCCTTTGCTATGACCGACTCATCCTTCATATCTATAAGCTGATACTTCAGTGATGAACTGCCGGCATTTACTACCAGAATTTTCATTTAAATAAGATACCTTTCTGAATTAATTTTTGCTGAACGCAATATCATTATTATTTTAAACCAAACCGCCCGAAAAATCAAGTGCTTTGACGAAAATTACGACTGCTTGCCGATATTTTTACACCGTGAGGAGAAAACAAGAAAACCGCCCCGATTAAAAGGCGGTTGCAGTTTGTAGAAAAAGTATGTTTTTTTCAATAAAGTGCTTGTCCTCAATCCCTATCCCCAAACCCCTTTCCCCGGGAAAGGGGCTATATTACTGGGGCTACCGCCCCTAGACCAAGCAAGGATGCTTGCAGTCAGCCGCACAAAGCCACTGCACGATGCGGTGGCACAAATGGCTGACGACCTGTACGGGGGCTACGCCCCTGCGACCCCTTTTTTATCAACGATATAGGTTTATCGACAGTCTGAAACCGCCCCGATTAAAAGGCGGTTGATTTTTAACTCAATCTTGGGAGCGGCTGTTTATGAAGTTGCATTCCCCCCGATAATATGCTAAAATATTCACGAGGGAAACCTTGGACGTCAGGCGGTCAATTCATCTCCCGAAGTGCGAAAGCGCTTTGAAAGGAGGTGAAGCTGTGTACATAACGCTAAGTGATTTAACACAGATAGGAATATTTCTCACTGCTTTCACAGTTATGATATTCACAATCATTTCTTTTAATAAAAAGAAATAACCGCCCTCGCTGCTAACCTGAGGCGGTTATTCTTTAACTCAATCTAGGGAGCGACCGTCTGTCGTTTCCCTCTTTTTGTATCTATAATATAACACAAAATCAAGTCGGTGTCAAGTGCATCGCCCTGCATAATCCGAAGAACCGCCTTGTTTAAAAGACGGTTCTCAGCTTGTAGAAAAAGTCTGTTTTTGAAATAAACTTCTGATTTATTATCCCTATCCCCTTTAGGACACTCTGATGGCTTTGCCTCGTGCAAAGCTTGGTGTGTCCTTATTTCGGCATCCTTGCCGAAAACCCCTTTCCCCGGGGAAGGGGCTATTTCGCTGGGGCTACCGCCCCTAGTCCCTGTTGGGGGCTACGCCCCTCAACCCCATTTTCAAAAATTATATAGGTTTTTCTACAGTCTGAGAACCGCCCCGATTAAAAGGCGGTTTTCCGTTTATCCGGTTTTCCTCACAGGCCTTATATACTTCCAGTATCTCCTGCAGTCGTGATAGAAGTAGAACACCCTGCCCTGCGTTTTGTCAAGCTCATAGCCCGACTTTTCATAATCAAAGTCCTTCATAGCCTGTTCTATCTTTGCTTCAACCGCACTGTTTTCGGTCTGAAAGTCGAACGGTCCGTGTTCAAATACGATATACTCGCCCTCAGGCACGTCCATGATCTGCATCTGCCTTGGTATCTCTCCGCTGTAGTCGGCAGGAAGCCTTACGCCGTAAGCCTCAGCCAGCGGAATGCCCCAGCTGCATATTCTTCCCTCAGGCTCGTTTATGTACGCCATCACCTGACCGCTTCCGCTGTTTGCCTCATCGCCGCCCATATCGTCGAGCTTGCCCTTGATGCTGTCAAGCAGTCCGCATATAGTTTCGCAGTCCTGTCCGGGAATGTGACTCTGCTTTTCCCGGAAGTCGTAATACCCTATACTCTCGTAGTTTCTGATATGCAGGAATTTATGAGCCGGGATAGTTACGAAATACACCTTAATATCACTGTTTGTCTGTGCCATACCTGTTCCTCCTATGCCTAAAAGATAGCAGTCGAAAGGTCTTATAGCCGTGCGGAGAATTACAGGCACAGGGTGTAAGCGGTAAGCGCTCGGAGTAATTCCGTATGCCGCTTTGAATGCCCTTGTGAACGCCTCATGAGATGTAAAGCCATAGTCAAGCGCAATATCAAGTATGCCCTTGTCGGTATCTCTCAGTTCCCTCAGCGCAAAAGCAAGCCTGCGGTATCTCATATAATCCCTGAGCTTCATTCCCGATACTTCGCTGAATTTCCTTGAAACATAGTATTCCGAGTAGCCAAGCGTCTGCGACAGCCTGCCGAGTGTCAGCCTTTCGTCCTTGCCGCTTTTTATACACCTGTCTATGTCGTCAACGATATTCTGAATATTCATATACCATTCGTTTATCTCACTCATCTGTTTCCCCCTTACAGCTTTCTTCCGCCTTTCCGACTGAATTTATTTTACCATAAAAGAGAAGCGTCCGCTTGATACGGCTTGCCGTCCTGCTTATTCCTCCGGCGTAAAGAACACATTCCCGTCATCGTCTGTCGTAAATACCGTGAAGCCGGTATAGCACACATTTCCGTAAATGTCGTTGATAACAAAGCTGTATCTGTAGTCGCCTGCAGGCAGATTGACAAACTCTATCATATTGTCGCCGCTGTAGGTGCATTCATCGCCCTCCGCTTTGCCTGCAAAGTTACCCTCGCTGTCGTAGGTGTTGAATATCGGCACTATGACATCTCCCTCTTTAAGCGGAACAACGCTTCTTGCCGACTCGCCGTTTTCGTTTACGCCGTCCCATGTTCCAAGCGCCGTTATGTCATACGCATTGCCGTCCTGCGTCATAGCTATACGCAGATTTGTTTCCTTGCCGTTGAGCTTTACGGGAGATGTGTAAACCGAGCTATTTCCGTTCTTCTCCACTATGAACATAGGGATAAGATTATTCTCAATCATATACCACTGCCCGCTGAAATTATCCTCGACCAGTCCTGATGAGAAATCAACCTTTGTACTCTGGTCAACACCGAATTCGATAAGCTCACCCGTTTCTTCGTCAACACGGTAAACCGAGCAGTTTACGCTCGCAAGGTTGTTTATAGTATCGTCCGTAACATTGAAGTAGAACGTTCCCTCATCGTCAAGCACAGGGCCGACATCTATCTGCACACTGCTCTTATCACCGCAGAAGCCCATGTTGTCGGTCTTGTTGTTGTAATGCTCCCAGTTGCTCTCGTAGTCGGAATAATCCCCGTCGCTCCAGTACACCGCACCGTCCGCAAGCCATGTTTTTTCACCGCTGTACCCGTCCGTACTGCCGTTTTGTGCGCCGTATGCGATTCTGTCAACAAACGTCATATAGTACGGGCTTACGCACACCTTGCCGAATGTGGCAAGCTCAGTAGAGCCTGAAACGCCGAACGGATAGTAGGTCGAAAGCCCCGTTGAGCCGTCCTTGTCCTCGCCGTAGATGTTATACACTACCGCCTTTTCAAGCGCCGACATAACCTTGTCCGCCTTGTCGCCCGATACCGTAGCCGCTATCATAGAGCCGAGATCCACCATGTTGGTATATCCCTCTGTATCGTTGTTACTGCCGTATGCTCTTACGTTATAGATGCTTCTTACCGCATTTGCAAGCAGTGCAGGGTCGGAAGAAATATCGTTCATTTCCTCGGCGGCGTCATTCACTGCCTTTACAAGCTCGTCTATTCGGCTGAGATCCGTTATCGAAAGCGTAGCCTCGCCGCCTGCACCGATAGCCTCGCACGATGCCATAAAGCTGTCAGCGACCGTCTTTCCAAGCTCTGCTGTATCCGCTGTCGGATTACTTTCCATAAAGCCTGCTATCTCGGTATAATCCCAGCCGTAACCCGGCTCCGTTTCCTCAGACGCAAACATATAGTCTGCGTGCGGAACAAGCATATTCGCCGTTTCGATCGTTGCCATAAGGCAAGCGTCAAAGCCGATGAACGCAAACTTATCCGTCATCTTATCGTATATTGAGGTAAGTGCAGTGTCTATCTCCTCAAGCGACAGCGAATCGTTCTCGTTAAGCTCGTCGAAGCACACGCCGCTTATACTTCCTCCGCCGTGGTTCCAGAAGATAAGCCCCATTTTAGCCGCCGCATAGTTTTCTATACCCCAGCTGAGAAAATCGACAAGCACGTCCTCCTTGCCCATATTGACAGATTCTTTTTCATCGATAAGGCTTATTTCTCCGCCAGTTACAACATAACGCTGTGTCTTTTCGGCAGAGATGCCGTATGTATCCGCCCACGCTCCGGCACCGCCCGTCTGAATGACGAACTTCACGTTCCCGCTTTTTGACCCTGCGATCATTTCCTCAATGTCGCCGCTCGCAAGCCCGTTCTCGCTTTCAAGGTCGCTTCCGCACATATACACGAATACCGTCTGTGTGCCGTCCTCACCCATAGGCTTTTCGGCTTCACGCTGTTTTCTCGTAATGCTTATCCCGTCCGAGCCGCTGAACGTCAGCTTTGACGCACGACTGCCCGTAACACTTCCCTCATATTTATTATCACTGCCTTCGCTGCTTTCCGAATTGCCGCCGTCACTCGTCTGTCTGTTGTCGCTTGCCGTGCTGTCGGAAATCTCCTCCTCATCGTCAAGGCAGCCGCTCGAAAGCACAGCCGTTGCAAGTACCGATACCGCAAGCAGTGTCCGTAATATCTTTTCGCTTGTTTTTCTCATAAGCTCTCCTTTTCTCTTAGCCGTAATTATAACCATATTCTCACATATTAATTATAATCGTTTTTCTCGGCAATTGCAATTAAAAGGCACAAAAGGCATTTATTCGGCTGAAAACGGTAATTCTCCTCCCAAGCCGCCCGAGTAAGTCCTAACTAACCTAATTTTTACAAAAAAATTTTCAAAAACCTCTTGACAAATGCCGAAGTATCGGTTATAATAAAATCAACAAATCAGTAAACGTTACTGATTTCACCAACAACAATAAGGAAATAAAGATTTTAATGCTATGAAAGGATAGGTAATTTACTATGAAAAAGTGGGTATGTCCGGTATGCGGTTACGTTCATGAGGGAGATACACCTCCCGAGTTCTGCCCCCAGTGCAAGGTTCCCGGCAGCAAGTTCACAGAGCTTAAGGAAAACGATAAGCTTGTATTTGCAGACGAGCACAAGGTAGGCATTGCAAAGGCAGTTGAGGATGAAGAGATCATCGCAGGTTTAAAGGCTAACTTTGAGGGCGAATGCACAGAGGTAGGTATGTATCTCGCTATGGCAAGAGCCGCTCACAGAGAAGGTTACCCCGAGGTAGGTCTTTACTACGAAAAGGCAGCTTGGGAAGAGGCTGAACACGCTGCAAAGTTTGCAGAGCTTTTAGGCGATGTTGTAAGTGCATCGACTAAGGAAAACCTTGAAAAGAGAGTTGCCGCAGAGCACGGCGCTACACAGGGCAAGCTTGACCTTGCTAAGAGAGCAAAGCAGTTAAATCTTGACGCTATCCACGACACAGTTCACGAGATGGCTAAGGACGAGGCCCGTCACGGCAAGGCTTTCGAGGGTCTGCTGAACAGATACTTCAAGTAAGCCGCACCGGATTCGCCTTTTTCAAAATTCTGCTTACCGCAGGACAGCGAAACGGCGGCATCACAAAAAAGCAATAAACAAACTACAGCCGTAAGCACTCTCGCTTACGGCTGTTTCATATTATCCAAAATCGCTTTACCTGCATATTTTGTCGTTGCAGAACGAAACCCACGCACCGAAATGCGTGGGTTTCTTGCACATATCAAACGTTTACCTTAACAAAAATCACTTTCTTCTTTTTTTCGTGATTATTAAAGTACCCGTAGCCAGAATTGCAACGTCCACAACTATTGCAATGCCTTCAGCACCGGTATTTGCGTTGTCCTTAGAAGGATCGTCCGTTATCGTCGAAGACGTTGTAGATACATTGAGATAAATATAATCGCTGTAATTATCGCCGCTGTACGCTCTTATCCTGACTTTGTACACACTGTCTGCATTAAGACCGTCCAGTGTCAGAGATACATTTTCATTTCCCTCAATCGTCTTTGACTTCCACTCATTGTCGATATACCATTCTACAATATAACCGTCTGCATCGGCATATCTGTCCCATTTAAGAGTTACTGTAGTATCTGTTGCAGAGTCTTTTTTAAAGCCCTCCGCCACAGGCATCTCAAGTATATCGGTAAAGTTGCTCTTATATGAGCTTCCGCATAAACGGCACTTATAAAGCGTATATCCCTTTTCGGAATATGTCGGATCTACCGTGCTTGTATCGTACTTATGTCCTGTTGCCGCAATAACCTTTGTTTCCTTATGATTGCATACTGTACACACTGCAGTCTGTTCTCCGTCAGTCAGACAACCGGCTTTCTTTGTTACCTTCCATTCACCGAATTGGTGACCCTTGGCTTTGATAGTCTGCGTTTGTTTATAGTCACATTCGGTGCAGTGTCTTTCCTTATAACCGTTTTCGGTGCAATTTGCATCTGTGCCTTTCCACTGTGTAAACTTGTGTCCGAAATTGCCATACTCAAAAACAGCCTCATCGTCTGTACCCTTGCTTGACAGTCCGCATTCTGCGCAGGAAGTATAGTATACAGCCTTTGCAGTGCAGGTTGCCGCAGATTTAAGATACTCAGGCGCTTTTATATGTGCATAGCTGTGCGGCTTCGTTTCACCATACTCCGCACCGCATATTTCACACTTTGCCTTTTCGGTGCAGGTAGCCTCTCCTCCGGAATGCTCACATTCGGTTATCGTAGCCGTTACAACGTCCGACTTCATCGAAACTCCCGCCGTTGTAGCATTGCTGTAGGTAAGACGGCAGTAGTACCTGCCCGTTGTGAGATTTTCGAGCGACAGCTTTCTGTCTGTAGCGCCCTCTATCACTGTTTCGTAGCCGTTTTCATCAATGCCGATCCACTGATAAGCAACATTTGCGTCGACCTCGCCTGAATACCACGGCACTGCACTTATTTGAAGTGACGGTATGTCGCCGGGATAATAGCCGTTGGTGTAATATACATTATTCCTCGGCTGAATTATCTGCATCGGACACACCCGTACCGTAAGGCCGCTTGTCGATGACGCCGTTGCCTTATTAAGACTGTATATATCTATCCACTCTTTTGTTCCTCTGTCCTGTACCCAGAAGCCGGGATCGATATAATCGGCTATCACCTTATTGCTGACCTTAGTTATGATTTCGGCAAACCCACCTGACGAAATGGATACATTACCGCCGTTTATAGTAAGGCAATTTATATTGTTTGCGGCCATTGTAACATTTCCGCCGTTTATGGTCACATTGCTGCCTGTTGCAAGCCCGTCAAATGTGACATCACCGCCCCTCACTATGAATGCGTCTTGATTCTCAAACGCTGTCACCGCACAACGTCCCGTAACCGTCAGCTTTGCCTTGCCGTTTATGATGATCGGACGTGAGAACGCTGTACGAACTGCGTACTTGAGCGTGAAGTTACCTTCGGTTATGACTAACTGACCGCCGTATCCGTTCTTGTTATAAAGCGGATATAAGGTACAGCCCTCGTTTTCGCTCTTCTGAGCGTCTTTCGCAGCCTCGTCAAGATCGTTATAATACTTGACATCGTCGCCCTTTGTTATCTTTGCATTGAACTTGCTCTCGCATATCTCGCAATATGTCGGCTTAGTAATATTACCTGCGGTTTCCTTGTCCGCTGTAGGATCGACCACCTGAGAATGATCACAGTCAACAAGGTCTATGCTTACAGTGTTCGACTTTATTTCATAGCCGTCACCGGTAGTAACTACGAAGTATATCTCGGCAGCATCGCTGTCGCCTGCCTTATCAATTATTTCGTCTGCCGACAATTTAGCGTCCTTTACAAGTGCGCTTAAGCTGCTATAAATTATATCTCCGCTTACATAGGAGTTTATACCGTATCTCTTACTTACATACGAGTCGTTCAGGTTCGAGCCGTGAGCAAGAGCAAGGTTGAACTTCAGCGTGGGGTTTGCGTTGCTGTTGCGATACAGCTTGTTTATTTCTGTGCTAAGCGTTGCTTGTACTATCGGTGCCTTAGCAACGGTAACACCGCTTGCTTCCGACATCTCACGTTCTTTAAGCGTCAGCCATGCACCGCCCTCTGTTTTCTTATACGCATAGCCGTTGCCGAGAATATCTGTTATCTTGCCATCTTTTACCGTAATGTTATCATATTGTCCGCCGCTGAGCTTAACATCTCCGCCGTTTACGGTGAGATATGCGATTCTTGTGGCTTCTTCGGCAGTCAACCTGGAGCCCGGCTCGGCAATTACAGCGAAAATATTGGCGTTGCCCCTAAGTGTCAGCTTACCGCCATCGGCGACCTTTACTGTATTATACAAGATGGCGTTATCGCCATTTGCAATAAGTGTAACATCACCTGTAACAGGGAGGTAGTCTGTATCATAAACGGAAGACATCAGCATTGTTATTGTTGCACTTGCAACGCTGTTTGCCTTGGCAAACGCCTTTCCCAGATCTTCCTTAACAAAATATTCTGTCTTTTCCGCTCCGTTCTCGGTATAGCTTACGCTTGCAGCGATCAATGAATTGCAGTATATGCAACGGTTATCTCTGCCCACACCGTCCGGGTGGTCGCATCTTATTATTCTTACGTTATCGAAGTTTGACGAAGCGTTTGCTTTCAGAGCGCTGTACAGCTGAGAATCGACACGGCTGCCGCTCGCTAAAATTTGATAAAGATAAATTTCACTTGAGCAGTCTATATTAGCGATATTAGCATTCGTGATACTTGCCAGCTGTTTAAGCAGAACACCGTCTTCTAAAATCAGCGTGTCAATTTTCAGCGTTTCAACATAGGAGGAGAAGTATGTGGCATTTAATTTCACATTCTGGCAAACTACGCTGACCTCTCCCGAGAAAGTAACAGTGCCGCCGTCCATGCTAAATCCATTTTCAACCCCAAAAGTACACTTACTGTCACTGCGTATAGTGATTTGGGTTCCGGATCCGTTAAAGCTATTGATATAGACACCAAAGCCGTTCATATCGACAGTAAGTTCTCCGCCGTTTACGTTAATGTCAGTATTTCTATCGAAGAAATCTCTGAGCATTTTCAGCGTACAGCCCTTGTTTTCGTTCTTTGCCGCAAACTCAAACGCTTCCGTAAGTTTTGTAAAGTATTTTACCGTTGTTCCGGTCTCACTCTTTACAGTGACTGCAGCATACATCTTTGCATTGCACTCGTTGCATACACCTTCCGCATTGATCTCACTGTGTGCACACTGATAACCGCAGCCGCACCTTCCTGTTTCGTCATACACATGCTTGCTGTGGTCGATTACCGTAAGTGAATTATCGCTTTCCGAAACCTTGCTTGCGTCAAACAGCTTTCCGTCGCTTGTCGCAAACGCCTTGTTCTCGCCGAGCAGATCTTTCAGTGCCTTGCCCTCTGCGCTTACATCTATGCTGCTGAATGTACCGCTGTTTATAGTGACCGTACCTCCGCTGACGCTCAGCTTATTATAAGTACCGCCGTTTATAACAGTCTTGCCGCCGCTTACGCTGATACTGTCATCGTTGATAGTTATGTCATCAAACGTTACCGTGCCGCCCGTTACAGCTATGAGATATCCCACCGAGCTTCCCGGATACTTCGATAATGTACAGCCGTCATCTCCCGTGATCTTGACATTTCCGCCGCTTACTTTGATCACAGCAGATGCACTTCCCGTTTTCTTGAATAAAACGGTAAAGCTGCCCTGTGTGATCTCACAGTCTCTGTTCACACCTCTGTATAATTCTAATGTACAGCCGTTGTTCTCCTCAAGCTGTGCCGCTTCAAATGCTTCGGGCACATTGTCGGTATAGCATGCCTTGTCGCCGTTTGTTTTAACAAGTATCGCATTTATGCTGGCATCACATAACGAACAACGATAGTAATCATACTCGTCTGTCGTTAATGCGTCATACGGATGCGTACAGGTCGCCATTTCAAACTCGACATCATTCGTCACATACTCATATCCGTTCAGCGTGATAACAAGATGTGCCTTTACAGTGCCGTCAGTATCGGAAATTTCACTTGCATTTGCAAACGTAGATGAATTTCCGCCGAAGTCGCTCTCTCTTATTAAGGTATCGCCGACATATAAACCGACTGTGACCTTATTGGCATCACTTACCGTGTATCCGTCGCTTGTCTTAACATTGAATTTAAATGAGATCTGCCGTGCACCTCCGCCGTTGCGGTACAGCACAGTCTTATTTGCTGTCGCCGTTGCGCTCTTTATCGGCGCTGTCCTTACTTCTACATTAGCTATATCCTGCTTTTCACGCTCTGCAATAGTAGACCAGATGCCGGAATCGATAAAACTCCAATAGGCATAGCCGTCCGCAAGAAGCTGTCCTACGTTTCTGCCCTCGCCGTAAACCTGTAAGCTGTAGAATTGACCGCCTTTAATTACAGCGTTACCGCCGTCTTTAATTATGAAGTCAGAGAAAGTACCACCGTTGATTTCCGCATTGCTGCCGTTGCAAACGGCAACACGTTTTATTAAGCCACTGCCGTTAACGGTCAGCTTACCGCTCGTTACTTCTATGGAATACCATACATCAGTACCGGGTTGTGAGAGCCTTTTACCGTTCAGTTCAAGCGTAACATTGCCTGTAACAGCTATCGTATCTGTAATATCGTCCGTGATGTTCTTCTGCAGCGTTACAGTAGCCGTACCTACCTCATTAGCCTTGTCAAAAGCGTCATAAATATCGCTGAACAGATCCGTCTCTTCGCCGCCGTTTGCCGTATAGCTTACAGTTGCAACGATTTCCTCATTGCAGTAATTGCAAACATTTGCATCGTTTAAATTAGGACGACCCATATTGTTTTTATGGTCGCATACACCAAAGACTAAATCAGTACCTTCGGTCCGATTTTTAACACTGTCATAATAACAAGGTTCTCCCTTTTCAAATACGCTGCTTCCGCTCGCCATCACCTTGCCTATATTATAACCGCTGTCTGCATTGCAAGTGAAACTGCCGAACCTACCGCTTACGATAGAGATGTTATATTCGCTTTCACCGGAGCGGTTGTCAAACATAGCTAAAGAATCGGCATTAACATCATTGATGACCGCTTCACCGCCGAAAATTCTCAGTGCACCGATTCTTGCACCGTCTATAACAGTCTTTCCGCCTTCTGTTGACAGTTCATCAATATAGCCATCGGTACTGTTTACTGTAAGCGTACCGCTAAATGTTCTTACTCTTCCCAGCTTGATTTTACCGTCAATTGTAACCTTAGCGTCAGCTCCGTTTACATTGATTGTGCTTAGCAGATTTTCTGCATCGGCTTGTTTTACCGAAGAAGTGAAAGTCACGTCTCCGCCTTTGACATCGGAATTATAATATACCTCTTTACCGTTAAAGTCAACAGTAAACTTGCCGCCCGTCACGGTAATGGATATATTAGAAGTAGATACTCCTTCAGAAATCAGCTTTACAGTGCTGCCCTCGTTCTCCTGTGCCAGCTTTATGGCACTCTCTATATCCGCATAGCCTAACGGCTCACCGTCAGCCTTTATTACCTGAGCGTCCATTCTGAGACCACATATACCACAGAATACCCCTCCGTCGTTGTTTTTCTCGGTAAAGCTATCCTCCGGGTGCGAGCAGGTCGCAAGTGTAAGCTTAAGCACATTCGACTTATATTCGTATCCGTCACACTTCAGTACAGTGTAATATTCAACCTCACCGTCTTCCGCTACAATCTCACCGATTTTATAACCGAATACCGTATACCGGTTATCAGAAAACTCAGAATCTTTACTGTGATTATTGCCGTTTACATAGTCCGAATAGGTTATCTGCTTTGAAGCGTCCGCCAATTCGTATGTAACATTGACGTCTAAATTTTTCGCTCCGTTACGGTATACAACAGGAGTTCCTCCGCCGTACCACGCAATACTTGCGCTCTTTATCGGCGCTTCTTCTACACTCAACGGTTTATCGTTGTTATTCAAACTGCTATAAACGCTCTCTGCACGTTCTGCAATTGAAAGCCATGCACCGCCGTCCACTTTATAAGCATAACCGTCAGCCAGAACAGATTCAAGATTGCCGTTAAGTATCTCGATGTCGTTGAATTTACCGCCGCTGAGTTTTGCGTTACCGCGAACGGACAGACCTCGTATAGTGCCGCCGCCTATTTCTGCGTTGCCTCCTTTTTTAACTGACACAGAATTGAAGTATCCACCGCCGTTAATGACTAATTTTGAGTTTTCATTAACGTAAATAGGTGTATCCATATCGCCATCGCCGTTTACAGTAAGCGTGCCACCGTCAGATACCGATATACGCGCTATGCCATAACGACCACCCAGTGTTTTACCGTTCAGTGCAATCGTTACATTGCCCGTAACGGTAACGTCCCGTTTACTTTCGCTGTCTGTAATATCCTTATACAGCGTTATAGTAGCCGTACCTATCTCATTAGCCTTATCAAAAGCGTCATAAATATCACCGAACAGTTCTGTCTTTTCGCCGCCGTCTGTATAGCTTACGCTTGCGGCAAACTCAGAGTTACAGTATTTGCATACGCCGTCATTAAAGGCATAACTGCCGTCCTCATTCTTATGCTCGCACTTTGTGACCAGATAATAGCTTACAGTTCCGTTTTCGGAGTCAAAATTATTTTTTTCGGCTATATCGCTGTATAATAAAGCCTTTGCTGTTTTCTCCGCAGTCGGATCTGTCGGATTGTCGTAGCTTATCACACGCACACCGCTTGCGATTACGTCCTTTAATTTAAACTGTCCGAGATTGATATTGCTGTAAGTACCTCCGCCTATAGTAAGCTTTGCGTCAGTTGCGTCTTCGCTTACAAATAAATTATCAGCACCCGCATTATTGTCAACATTGACGCCTTCGCTGACAGTTACGGTACCGCCTGATATAGCAATACTATCAAATCCGGCGCTTGAGCCCTCAGGTAATGTAAGAGAACCGCTCTTCACATTAACCTTGCACCTGATGAACATATAACCTTCAGCAATAACATCTGCACCGTCAATAGTTATTGTCTGGTTGTAATCATAGATAGTACCATAATTACTTGTGGTAATAGTAAACTGACCGTTTGACAGCGTAACCCTACTATTGATCTTACCGCTTGTTACAAGAGTGAAAACACAGCCCTTGTTTTCAGCCTTATCGGCATATAATAAGCCATCTTCAATGCTGTCAAAATATTCGTTAGTAGTACCGTCGGCTGATGTCACCTTTGCAAAAAGCACAGCACCGCACGCACACTTGGTATTTGTTTCGGTGTATGTATGAGTATGCTTTACAACCGTGACTTTTCTAATTCCTTTGCTGAGTGTCACCGCACTGCCGTCAACTATACTTTCGGGGAGAGTTGTGAATTCTTGTACGGTCGCAAATGCATAACCCTTTGCAAGCAGAGTGTTTACAGGTGTGCTGTTGCTTTCCTCGCCGCAGATGGTGTTGTACCTTCCGCCGTATAAAGCTACACCGCTTGCGTGTGCAATATAAACATTCTCAAATATGCCGCCGTATATTTCGACACACTTAGCACTGTTAATGACTAAATTGAGTACATCTGCGGCTGAACTGCCGCCGTCTGCAGTACCGTTTATAAGCGTACCGCCGTTTACACTAAAAGGTGCGTCTATGCATCCGTAGTAGGTGCTTTTCCTGCTGTCCTTAAGGTACAGCACACCACCGTTATTTACACTTATATCCGCCTCTCCGCCGAGTGAATATCCGTTCACATCGACAGTAACTGTTGTATTGCCGATTTCTGCGTTCTGTGTTATCTCGCAGTGCTTATACAATGTCAGCGTACAACCGTTGTTTTCCGCCGATAATGCCGCAGTAAAAGCGTCGTCTATATTATCGAAATACTTCGCTGTTCCCACGCCCGAAACGCCCGCAGTAAGCTGATATTTGCAGGTAGAGCATACACCCGTTTTGCTGTCAACATCCGTATGACCGCACCGCTTACCGCAAATCGTACACTTGCCCGTTGTGCTGTCGTAACTGTGATCTTCATGTGGTATTACAATAACAGTTGTTGCAAAACCGTCTTTCAACAGTGTTTTTGAGCCGTCTATCGGCTCAGGATTGGGAGACTTCATAAACATACGGTTCTCAGCCAACAAAGTCAGTATTTCTGCGTTTGCTCTGTCCCCGCCGCCGTTATAGCATATTGTTTTGAAAGCTCCGCCGTGAAGAATTACGTTACTGCTTGCATCGTTTATATTGAGTGTTATAGCAAATGTACTATAGCAGTCAAATGTACCTGCACCTACCGACACAGTTCCCATAGCGCCGCATTTTTCGTCAAATGTCAGCTTACCGCCGTTCGCTACTTTGAAATCGCCATAAATACGATTATTTTTTCCCGATCCCGTAACGGTTATATCTCCCGAAACAGTTAACGTACCTACATTGGCTTTCTCAGCGATCCACAGCGTGAACTTACCGCTGAGTGTTGTATAGCTGCCTGTATAATTCTTGTATACTCTTAATGTACAGCTGGTGTTTGCTTCTCTGTCAGCCGCTTCAAAAGCCGCTTCCATCTCAGTTTCCTTATAAATGGAAGCTACAGCCCCGTCCTTTACGATAACAGCCGCATACTGATATTCACACTCGTTACACTTACCCGTTTCGCTGTTAACATCGCTGTGAGGGCAAACATATCCGCAGCCGCACTCGCCGTCAACATAGGTATGGCTGTGGTCTTTGATTGTCAGCGTTTCACTGCTTGATATTTCCTTAACATTTGCATTGAAAAGAGTTCCGTCAGTCTTGAAGAAAGCCTTACCCTCTCCGAGCATATCGTATAATGTCTTGCTGTCCCTGGCGTAAAGTCCGGCTGGATATGCACCGGCTTTCAATATAACCGTACTCGAATCATATACATAGATCGAAGTGTCTAAAACTACATCGCCGTCTATTATAAGCGTACCGCCGGCGTATGAAGCGTCGTTTGTCGGATATACATTACAACCGAGCATAACCGGATTGCCGCTGTTTTTGATCGTAAGCTTTCCGCTTTTGCAAGGAGTAATACTCCGGATTTTAAATTGGCGTCCGTTTAAGTCAATTGTAAGTTCTCCGTATAAGTCATACTGAGCGCTTGGTTTAGAATAATCCTTAAACAGCTTTATCGTACCGCTTCCGTTGTATTCATTCAGTAAAGAGTGAAGCTCATCGGTATCTACATACTTTAAGCTTCCGTTCTTGTCTATATAGAGTGCGACAGACACAACCGCACCGCAGATTGAGCAGATGCCGTTGTCCGTGTTTATATCACCGCCATGCTCGCAGGGCTTTCCGCACTCCTCGCACTTGCCTGTTCCAGTGCTGTATTTGTGGTCAGCGTCAGTATGCTCTACAACAGTAAGCGCAACGGAATAACCCATACTTCCATATTCTTTATAAAGATCAAGATAATTGCCGTTATCTTCACGTCGCAGTGCCTGCCGGGTAACATCAAGAAGATTGCCTAATTTCAGAGCGCCGGAATTGTTTTGGCGATGATATGTCAGCCCACCTAACTTCATTCCCGTAGCGAGCTTTACAGATGTCGTTGTAGTTCCGTCATCATTCACGGATGCTATCACAGTCAACTGTTCTGTAGTTACTTTTGCGCCATCGTTTACAGCAAGCCGTGCACTGTCCTCAACAAAAATTGTATTAAATTCTACATTTGCTTCGCTGTCAATTATGAATGATCCGCCGCCTTTGCGAACATACACCTGCGTAACATAACTGCCCGCTGTGCCGGTTAATGTAAGCGTGACGTCTTTGTTGACCCCAAGTTTGTTGACCCCAAGCTTGATATTGTTCAGCTTGTGACCGTTAAGGTCGATCATAACATTGTGTTTTACATCTATAGTATCTAAAGTTGCAGTTGCCGATGCATCGCCGATATCCTGATAGATCTTTACATAGTTTTCGGTATCGGCAGTAACACTGTTAAGGCAGTCTGCGAGCGTGTCATAGCCTGTCGGCGCATTGCCGTCTGTGCTGATTGTAGCAACAAACTGATGCGCACACTCGTTACACTTACCCGTGTCAATATCAATATTGCTGTGATCACATAACGCTCCGCAGTTTGTGCATTTACCGTCGGAATAACCGTTTTCATGTGCACATTCTTTATATGTAAATGTAAATTTTTCTGTAACAGTTTCTGTGCTGTCACCGTCTGAATAGGTTATATCGCAATACAGAACATAATTTCCGGCAGGAATATTATCCGCAAGCTTGAATTCGCCGTTGCTTCCGGATACTGCCGCACCGAGCTCATCTGCACTGTATGCACTGTTCGTACTGTACCAGTTATAGCTTATGCTTTCACTGTCAACCGTATAGGTGCTTACAAGCTTGTAATTGTCCTTCTCTTCCTGCGAAGTGTTTGTATAGAAAACCGTTCTGTTTGTGTTGTCACCCTGTGTAACCTTGTTGAAACGGTTTGCATTCGACTTTACCTGAACGGTATTGGATACAATATCTCCGCACTTTATTGTAAGAGTATTATCAGTGTCGTATGTAACCGAAAACTCGGTATCGCAGACCATGCACACCCAGCCGTAATCGGTCTTGATTATGCTTGCTAATAAATCGGGTTCATCGCCGCCGAAACAGCCTCTTGCGTCTGCAAACTCTTCATCGCTCATATTCTTCAGAGTAATATCAAAGTAAACCGTACCCTTGAGCTTGATATCAGTCATGTCCATGTCTTCAATTATTTCATACTCTTCAGTCTTGAATATTCCGATTTGGTTTCCGAGTATTATACGGGGAGAAGTATCAGGCTTTATAACTACCGTCTTAGCGTCCGCTCTGCCAATCTCATAATAGCCGCTGTTAAACTCGGCATTGGCTGTCACTGAGCTTTCCTCAGCCTTGAACTCAGTCGAACCCTTTACTACAAATTCGTCCTCGTTTATTGTCGGTACAGTTTGACCGATAGCGTATGAACCGCCCGTAGTGTAAACCGAGCCTGTACCGTTCATTATAAGGTTTACTTTGTAAATGCCATACTTAGTACCGTAAGCAGTGACCTTACCGCCGCTTATTTCGGCATCCATTCCGTCGCCGTTGTTTCCGCTGTAGTATATTCCGACTCTTGCTGCATTGCCTTCAGGCAAAGTAATACTGCCGTTTTCGCTGACGGAAATTTTGTCACCGAAATTACTGGTAAGCAATATTGCACTGTTTAACGTAGATTCATTAGCACAACCTACTGCAGTAAGACTGCCGTTGCCGTCAACAGTAATGCCGCCGCTGACATTGACAGCCACACCCTCAAAAGATGCAGTTGTCGCATTTGCGTTCAGCACACCGTCATTATGTATTTCAAGCGAATTTGTCTTTACAGTACCTGTTGCGTTTACTGTACCGCCGTTCAGGATTATTGATCCGCCGAGAGAGCGTGCCATACTGTCTGTAGAGCGGTTCTCTGCATTCAGCACACCGTCGCCGCTGATTGTCATTGTGCCGTCACAATTGACCTCTTTATTATTTACGGCACTGAGAACATATGTATCACTTTTGCCGGTATCGGTCTGTACGATAGTATTGTTACCGTTCAGCACTATCTCCGTACCGTCGGGGACTGTTACGACGCTCATACTGTCGGTTGTCGCCTGAATGTTCACTCCGTCAAGCGTCAGCGTCTTTGTGTCATAATCCCAGCTCCAGCCGGCACCGTTTTCGTCCGCCGTCTTTTCTCTGAAATCAAGCGGTGTCGTGATGACATTGCTCTCGCCGTCATGCGTATGTGCCTCGCCCTCGGCAAATGCCGATAACGGTACAGCCGTCAACGTCATTGCCGCAGACAGCACCGCACTTATGAGCCGTACAAATTTTTTCTTCATGTTTTTCCTCCTGTAGATTTACCCGTGCTTATGCCATGCACCTGCACTTATGCAGTGCCTCCTTCAGCTTTTCAAGCGGTATCGGCTTCTTGTGGAAATAGGTACAGCCAAGCCTGTATGACTGCGCCCCGAATCCCTCATCGTCCGACAGCCATATTACAGGCGTATCCCTGTCGGCATTCTTTGCCGCAATAACGCCCTCCATACCGTCCGCTCCGTCGGCAAGCACGATTATAAGGTCAGCCGTCTTACACTCCTTCGCAAAGCTCTCATACCTCTGACATACCCTGTAGGCAATTCTTCGATATGCCGCCGTTGCGATTTGTGTTATTTTAGCTTTCAGTATCTCCGCCTCGTTTGCGGTATCGCAAACGCAGATGAGCATACTTCTCCCCTTATAATTTTATAATTATATCATAACTCATTCGCTTTTCATTTTCAACTTTTTGGCACGAACGGTTGTTATAACGGCACGAACGGTCGCAAAAGCGGCACATAATACAAAAAACCGGTGCCCTACAGACACCGTTCAAGTGAAATATATTGCCAGGCACTGCCTAAAACATTTTCCTCAACGACAAGGAATTAATATTTTCGTGAGTGTATCGGTACAACTGCACTGACATTTACCTTTCAAAAAACGCCACTAACCTGAGATATATGTACTAATCTGCGGACGTGTAGCGTTAAGCGTCCTTGCATTAACAGGTCATACAATGTTCAGGTGGTTATTCGAGTTTATCCAACACCCCAGCGGGGTACGGGTGTGGGTAAGGAAAGAGGGAGCACGAGGGAGAAAACCTAAGGGATAGGGTTAGGGGCTGCAAGTCCCTCACCCTAGTCCCTTTGGTTCTTTCCCTCGTCAATATTGACAGGTGCATTAATTCGAATAGCGAACCCGAGAAGTGCTATCCCAAGAAAAGCACTACCACACTTGCCATATGAACGCTCTGTTGGTTTCGCATCCTTGCGAAACTCTGGGCGTTCAACTTCGGGCATCCATGCCCGTCCCTTGTCAAAGGTGGAGTGCTGTCACCCCCGATAACATAACGGTTTACACCCATTCCGATGTAAAAACCGGTTCATCATAAATCATCACGCTGCGAATGACATATTTCGCCTTTATTTTACACTTATTTACTGTTACCGCTTTACTTGCCGCTTTACTTGACAGAACAGCAGTTTTTGTATTATAATAAAGGTTGAAATTGAATTATACCGCCATATCGGGCGTATGAAAGGACAACTCGCAAAATGGAAGAGAAAAAATATGACTTTTCTGCCATAGAAAGTAAGTGGCAGAAATACTGGGACGAGCATCAGACATTCAAGGCTGAAAACGGCAGTACCAAGCCGAAATTCTACGCTCTCGTAGAGTTCCCCTACCCCTCCGGCGCAGGTATGCATGTAGGTCATATCAAGGCTTATTCCGGCCTTGAGGTAGTCAGCCGCAAGAGAAGGCTTCAGGGCTATAACGTACTGTTCCCGATTGGCTTTGACGCTTACGGTCTGCCCACCGAGAACACCGCCATCAAGACCGGCGTTCATCCCCGTAAGGTCACCGATAACAACATAGTAAAATTTACCAGCCAGCTCAAGCGTGTCGGCTTCTCGTTCGACTGGTCAAGGGTCATCGACACCACCGAAGAGCGTTATTACAAGTGGACTCAGTGGATATTCCTCAAGATGTTCGAGCATGGCCTTGTATTCAGGGATAAGACGCTCGTAAACTACTGCCCAAGCTGTAAGGTCGTACTTTCAAACGAGGACTCACAGGGCGGTCACTGCGACATCTGCCACAGCGAGATAGTGCAGAAGACCAAGGAGGTATGGTACCTGCGTATCACCGAATATGCCGACAAACTCTTACAGGGACTTGAAACGGTCGACTATCTGCCTAACGTAAAGCTCCAGCAGGAGAACTGGATAGGCAAGTCTACAGGCGCTTTCGTCAACTTCTCCATCAAGGAAAACGGTGAGAAGCTCCGCATCTACACGACCCGTCCCGACACGCTCTACGGCGTAACATTTATGGTTATCGCTCCCGAGCATCCCATAATAGAAAAGTACAGGGATTCCATAAAGAACATTGCCGACCTTGACGCTTACAAGGCGGAGTGCAGCAAAAAGAGCGAATTCGAAAGAACACAGCTTGTCAAGGACAAGACAGGCGTAAAGATAGACGGTCTTACCGGCGTAAACCCCGTTACCGGCAAGGAAATTCCGATATACATTTCCGACTATGTAATGATGGGATATGGCACGGGCGCTATAATGGCGGTTCCTGCTCACGATACCCGTGACTATGAATTTGCAAAGAAGTTCGGCATTGATATAATCGAGGTTATCAAAGGCGGCGACATCTCGAAGGAAGCCTACACGGGCGACGGCGAGATGGTGAATTCGGGTGAGCTGAACGGCATCACTAACAAGAAGGACGCTATCGAAAAGATGCTCGGCGTACTTGCAAAGCTCGGCTGCGGCGAAAAGGGCGTACAGTACAAGATGAAGGACTGGGCGTTCAACCGTCAGAGATACTGGGGCGAACCTATCCCGATAGTACACTGCCCCGACTGCGGAATTGTTCCCGTACCTTATGAGGAATTGCCTCTGGAGCTTCCTCCCGTTGAGAACTTCCAGCCCGGTCAGGACGGCGAAAGTCCGCTTGCAAAGATAGATTCATTCGTACACTGCAAGTGCCCCAAGTGCGGCAAGGACGCACGCAGAGAAACAGATACAATGCCCCAGTGGGCAGGCTCAAGCTGGTACTTCCTGCGTTACTGCGACCCCAACAATGACAAGGAATTTGCTTCGCAGGAAGCGCTCAAATACTGGCTTCCTGTTGACTGGTACAACGGCGGTATGGAGCATGTTACCCGTCATATGATCTACTCACGTTTCTGGCACAAGTTCCTTTACGACATAGGTGAAGTTCCCACTCCCGAGCCTTACGCAAAGCGTACTGCACAGGGCCTTATCTTAGGTCCGGACGGCGAGAAGATGAGCAAGTCAAGAGGCAACGTAATCGACCCGAATGACGTTGTTGACGTATACGGCGCAGACGTTCTTCGTGTATACGTTCTGTTCATGGGCGACTATGAGCAGGCGGCTCCCTGGAACGACAGCAGTATGAAGGGCTGTAAGCGTTTCCTTGACCGTGTATGGAATCTTCAGAATATGCTTGTCCGTGGCGATGAATACTCAGACGAACTGAGAACATCAATGCACAAGACGATAAAGAAGGTCAGCGAAGATATTGAGAAGATGAGATTCAACACGGCCATTGCCGCTATGATGTCACTCATCAACGAGATCACCGCAAACGGCAAGATTAACGATGCCGAGATGAAATCACTGCTGATACTCTTGAATCCCTTTGCTCCCCACATCACCGAGGAAATGTACAATTCACTCGGCTACGGCATACTGAACGAAGCGCAGTGGGTAACATACGACGAGGCGCTCTGCGTTGACAGCACCGTTGAGATAGTAGTTCAGCTGTGCGGTAAGATAAAGGCTCGTATAAACGTTCCTACAGCCGCCGACAAGGACGAGCTGCTGAAGATGGCAAAGGAAGCTATCGCACAGTCGCTTGAGGGCAAGACGATCCGCAAGGAGATAGTTGTTCCCGGCAAGCTCGTAAACATTGTTGCAAACTGATAATATAAGGATATACAAAACCGCTCCCGGAGTGTTACGGGAGCGGTTTTGATATATGTGGTAAATTTACAAAAAGCGACCATAAAACTATTGACATTATACACAAATCAGTGTATAATATAGTAAAGTAAACTTTTTTATAATCCTATGTAAGCGTAATAATATAATCATATTTTAACTAAACGGCAATTAGATTATGAAGCATATAACAGTGCCAATGGATATTCTTCGGAACATTGGGCAACGATAATAGGCAAAGAGAACGGAAAATATCAAATTATAGATCCCTGGGATGGCACTAAGCGCAATTTAGATCAAATGGAAATTTATAAGAATAACGGGTCGGTTCTTGATTATGTAATTCTTACAAATGAATATTAATAAGCGAAAGGACTTAAGCCATGAAATCTCTCAAAATCACAGCGATAATCTCAGCAGTACTCATTATATCGGCAGGTTGCAGTTCTGCAACAAAATCGGATAATGCTTCCTCTGCAAACTCATCGACAGCTTTACAGGAAAGCTCTTCAACCGTCAGTCTGCCGGACTCTTTACCCGCAGATACTGAGCAGGCACTGAAACTTGTAAGCCGATACAGCCGCCTTTACAACAAGCTCTTCCCGATAAACGATATCAACAAAGATATAGTTGACACCTCGCAGAGCATAACAGCAGACAGAACGATAAACGGAAACATGACGACACTTACATTCTACAAAGTGATAAAAGATGCCCCCACTGCAAAAGATGAATTTGAAAGCGAACTTGACGAAATGCTCACACCTGAGATGAAGAGTGAATTTCTTGCCGATTCCGAAAGACATTTTGAATACAAAGATGATAACCTGTATGTTGCTTCAAGGGGTGCCGGCGGTATAGGAACGGGCATGGATAAGCTCATTCTTGACTCTGCAAAGCAGGACGGTGATAAACTTACCATCAATGTTACCTCTTTCGGAAGTAAAGAAAACTGGGGTACAGACAACGACATCAAAGACAGCACTGAAATAACGCTTGAAAAAACAGCAGACGGTCTTCGTATCGGCAAATGTGACATAAACGCCGTTACTTATTTTTCTTTCTATGACAGCATCACCTACGAAGATATAAGCGTTTCCCTGAATTAACCGCAAATATGCAAATATCAGAGCCGCCTGTCAGGCACATAACCTGTCAGACGGCTCTATTTTGCCTATATGCTTTCAAGTGCGTAGCCTTTGCCTCTTTCGTAGGTGATAGTCACATCGGCTTTGTTATCATCGAGTTTTTTATTAAGCCGTGAAACCGCCGTGAACAGCGCATTTGCGTTGTCGGAATACGGCAGACCCCACACATTCTCATAAAGCTCGGCTTTCGGCACGGTACTGCCGATATTACGGGCAAGCATAAGCAGAATCGAGAACTCTTTCTGGGTGGTGAGCAGGTCGTTGTCGGCAAAATATGCCGCCATTGAAACCGTATCAAGTCTGAGCCTTCCGAACGAGATATAACGCTTATCTTTCCGTACCGAGCGAAGCCTTGCCTCTACCCTTGCTATCAGCACCTGAATATCGTAGGGCTTCGGCAGATAATCATCGCCGCCAGCTCTCAGCGCCGTTATAATATCATCGTTTTCGCTGAGTGCGGACAGAAACAGTATCGGAATATCGTATTTTGCCTTTATCTCACGGCAAAGCGATATTCCGTCGCCGTCAGGGAGCATTATATCAAGTATCACAAGATCGACATCGTTATTCGACAGCATATAACGGCACTGCGCCGCATCTGCCGCCTCAAGAACGCTGTAATCCTCCATAGAAAGACACGAGCTGTTTATCTTCATTATATGCGGATTGTCCTCTACAAGCAGAATCGTACTCACTTTGCATCTTCCTTTCCACACGGTACGGTAAAGCGGAACACCGCTCCGTTTTCACTGCTGTCTGCGGTTATTTTGCCGCCTGTCGATTCTATAATATCACGGCAGATATAAAGTCCCAGCCCATTTCCGCCGTCCGTGCTGTAGCCTTTGTCAAACAGATGTGCAAGCGCCTCACGGGATATTCCCGTTCCGGTATCGGATACCGTGAACACGGCGAAATTATCACCGTCGGCGGATTTTTCTGCCGAAAATATCACTGTTCCGTTCTCGGTATGCTTGCCCGAATTTACAGCCAGATTTATAAGCACCTGAAGCAGCATTTCACGGTTTGCTATTATATCGGGGCAGTTATCCGCCCTTGTGACAAGCCGGTTGCCGTGCTTTGCAAGTATAGGTCTGCAAACCGCCGCCGCATCGGAAAGAACGTCCCTTGCGGCAAACCTGCTCAGCTCCATTGCGGTGACCTCGTTATGAGATACCGAGAGCAGCTTTGTCACCATATCGGACAGACGCTGAGCCTCGCTTGAAATCGTTTCAAGATTTGACAATGTTTCATCGTTTACGACATTCTTTTCTATCTGTTTTTCGGTAAGCTGTGCGTATCCGCTCATTACCGTGAGCGGAGTTTTCATTTCGTGGGCGATATTGTGCATAAAATCGGTTTTCAGCCTGTCGAGCTTTTCAAGCGTTTCATTCATATGGGTGACCTGCGATTCACGCTGTTTCGATTCGTCAAGGCGGCGCTCTGTTCTGGACAGATTTATAGTAAGCATGACCGCATTACAGAACACGAACAATATAGTCGCATAGGAGCGGATATAGAATATCTTCGTGAAGTAGGTAAGCCCTTCTATCAAATAAACGACTGTGGTAAGTACAACGGTTGAGCATACTATAATGCTGTCGATGTAGCCCATAAGCCTGTGTTTTACCGCCGTAACACAGATATATACAGAAGAAAGAATCAGATATACCGCCATAACAGCGCCTGCAACAACGGTAAAATGCGTATAAACGGTTGACGGCGTAAAGATGTAGAACAGCAATATCGCACCTGCCGAGCATACGGAGGTCACGACAAAATGCTTATGCGGTCTTAATCCGAGTGCGGCAAAGGCATAGAGCAGTATAAACACGAAGTAAAGTATATTCGTAATGTATTCGAGCTTATGCTCCGTGTACCAGTCAAGATACGGGAACAGTACGCCTATCTGCTTGCTTTCATATATGAGATAATGCAGAGCCGCAGTAAGACAGGACAGCGAAAACCACATCATACTGCGTTTTCTGTTTCCGAGAAGGAACATTCCGAAAAAGAATATTGCCATAGCAAGCAGAGTTCCCGCAATAAGTCCGTCACAAACGGTCTGTGCCCTTTCATTTGCGGATATAAGCGGAGCTTTTGCAAGGCACAGCTTTTGTATCGTGCCTGTCCTGTGATTAAACCATGCGTGACGTATTATTATCTCCGCAGTATCTGCCTGTGCGGTGAAATATAGCGTGTATCTGTCTGTCGCAGGGACAAATTCTTCGGCATTGTCGGACACCTTACCGACCTCGCTGAGCAGTTTTCCGTCAATATAAACCTGTTGCGCATAGGTCGCCGTTTCTCCGGAAAGTCCGTAGGTGACACCTTTTTCAAGGGGCAGTACTATGCGGAATGTGGCGTATTTATCATCGGGATTGCCCTGCGATATATCGCCTTTTGCAAAATCGTACGGAGTATACAGCCGTCCTTTGTAATATTCGCCGGAGGATATATCTATACCGACACCCTCCTTTGACAAATCGACATCCGCTATTTTGTCAGCAGACGGTATATCGACATATTCCGGCATTGTGCCTGCGGTAAGAAGATAGAAAAACAAAGAAACTATTATTATATACAACACGCAGACAAAAGCTGTTTTTGCATTTCTCCGCACATTCCCATTCATACTCTCACCCCTTTGTATTTTACTCCGCTTTTTCGGCGGATACGGCTTTCTTGCCGAATTGTAAGAAAATTCTTATTCTATTTTAACACAAAAAAGGAAAGCCGACAAGGAGAATACGCAAAATAAAATATTAACAAGCAAAAAAGTCTTTTCTTTTTCGGCGATATGTGATACAATAATAGAGAACATATTTAAAAATCTCCGATGAAAAGGAACGGAATAAATTATGAAGAAGATATTACGCTTTGCATCTGCTCTGCTTTGCGGGGCGATGCTGTTATGCTCGCTTTCCGTCACCGCTTTTGCGGAAAACGACGACGAGGTATATGATTTTGACCCGAACACCGACAAGATATACAGCGAGGCTGTGTATATGGTCAACACCGACACGGGCGACGTTGTTTTCAAGAAGAACGAGAGCAAGAAAATGTACCCTGCTTCAACCACAAAAATAATGACCTGCATAATTGCGCTTGAGCATCTGTCCGAGGGGACTTTATCAAAGAAGGTGGAAGTGCCTTATGACTGCTTCAACGATTTCTACGAGGACCCGAACTACAGCGACCCGTCAAATGCCGCAATCGAGCCGTTGCAGGACAACCTGACATACAAGGACTGTCTGTATGCGCTTATGCTCCCGTCTGCCTGTGAAGCGGCAAACATTCTTGCCTATAATATAGGCGGGGGAAGCATCACAAAGTTTATCGGAATGATGAACGAAAAAGCGAAGGAGCTTGGCTGTACCGGAACAAACTTTGTGAACGCTCACGGTCTGCATAACGACAACAACTACACAACTGCGGAAGACCTGTATAAAATGACAAAATACGCCTACGACAAATTTCCGCTGTTCAAGAAAATAACAAGCACCTATGAATATGAGATGCCGAAAAATGACGCTAACCCCAGCGGTTACTCTATATACAGCACTATCTCACTTCTTCGTCCCGGCAGTGTTTACGAATATGAATACGCATACGGCACAAAGACTGGTACTACGGACGAAGCCGGAAGATGCCTTGTTTCAGCCGCTAAGAATCAGTACAACTATATCCTTGTGACGCTCGGCGCACCGGTAAAGGACAAGAACGGAGAATACTATGACGACTGGTATTCGATGATCGACGCACTCAACCTCTACAAGTGGGCATTCACAAACTTTGAAATGGCTACCGTTGTAAATAAGGACGAGCAGATAACCGAAGTCAAGGTCGAAATGGGAGAGAGCGCAACGCACGTTATACTGACACCCGAAAGCGACTACACGGCGCTTATGCCGAAATCGGTAAAGGAATCGGGAGTGCAGAAGGTCTTTAAGGCATACGAAAGCGTACAGGCTCCCGTGAAAAAGGGTGATATACTAGGCGTAATGGACGTTAAATTCAAGGGCGAAACTATCACCACGATGAACCTTGTGGCAAACAACAATGTTGCAAGATCAGATGTGGAATATTATATAGAAAAAGCAAAGGACGAGTTCGACAAGCCGTGGTTCAAGGTTTCGGCTGTCGGAATAGTTGTACTGCTTATCTGCTTTATCGTTACAAGAACGATAGAAAACTCCAAGCGCAGAAAGCTGGCATCAAAGGAGAAGCGCCGCTTTGAAAGCTACGCTAAAAGACGCTGATGCAAGGTGTTAATATAATCTGCCTCGGCAGACTGAAGGAAAGCTATCTGAGAGATGCCTGCAAGGAATATGAAAAGCGGCTCGGAGGCTCCTGTATGCTGAAGATATATGAGCTTGAGCCTGTCGCACTGCCGAATGAGCTGTCTGACAGGCAGATAGAGGACGCACTCGAAAAAGAAGCCGAAATGATAGAAAAGAAGCTGGCGAAGAACGCTCTTACCGTTGCTATGTGCATTGAGGGAAAGCAGCTTTCAAGCGAGGAGCTTGCCGCTAAGCTGAGTGATACGGCGGTGCAGGGAAAGTCTGCGGTGAACTTCATAATCGGAAGCTCGTTCGGGCTTGCGCCAAAGATAAAGGCGATGGCTGATATAAAGCTGTCGATGTCGAAGATGACTTTTCCGCATCAGCTTGCAAGGGTGATGCTTCTGGAGCAGATCTACAGGGCGTATAGTATTATTGCGGGGAAAAGGTATCACAAATAAATACCATAACAGCTTCAATGCGATTTCCATAAATGGGGGTGTACCATGTTCACAAACGACAAGTCGGCACTTTTGCAATCATTGCTTTTTCCTGTGTTAATTATTATATGGGGGATTGCACGAACGGTAACCGATTTTCTTTATGCGGGCGGAATTTCAGCGTTTACACGGCTTGACGCTTTGTGACGGTATGTTTGCTTCGGAGCTATAATATGCAGTGTAATTGCAATAATTATAACACTCTGCGGAAAGGTCGATACGTCACGTTACTTTTTAAAAAGGCTTATAGGCACATGCGGACTGGTTGTTTTATACGGCGTTGCAATGAGCTTCGCCACAAGTATGCTTCCTGCCGTGTTCATCGGAATTGCGGGTATTGCTTATCAGATACTCAGAGTGCAGGACGATGATTCAAGTAAAACGGAGCGTGCGGTACTTATGCTGTCTGACCCGGCTATTCATCTTACGGTGTTCTGGGGGATCCAATGGGTATCTGAATTTGTTAAAACGGAATAATATAAGGCGGAACAGCATAAAAACCGTTCCGCCTTTTCTGTATATAATATGCAAAAGAAAAACCGCTTTGATAATGATTATCAAAGCGGTTGGCACGCCAAGAGGGATTCGAACCCCCGACCCTCTGGTTCGTAGCCAGATACTCTATCCAGCTGAGCTACTGGCGCTTACGCTCTCTTGAGCACTCATATATTATAACACCTTTATTCTAATTTGTCAAGTGTTTTTCTGAATTTTTCAATTATTTTTTCAAAAATGTGAAAACTACCTCGCAAGTTCTCCGGAACCACAAAATCAGAACTTCAGCAGAATCGCGCTCAAATCGTCCTCCGAACCACATTCCAGCGCCCGGGAGATCATTCTTCGAAGCACGTCGGGATCACTGCCCGCATTAGAAATAATGCTCTCTAGATCATCGGTCGTTACGTGGTCGTGAACTCCATCGGAGGTCATCAGAACCGCACCTGTCAACGGAATCTCAAAAATCACCGGAGCATAGAACGATTCCCGACCGCCGCCGAAACACGCCGTGATCTCGCTGCTGTTACAATGCTCCGCTTCCTCGGAGCGCCCGAGAGACGCCAGATAATTTCGTGTGGTCATATCCACTGTTAACTGCTTGAGATACCCTCCTTGAACCGCGCATATACGCGTGTTCCCGATATGGAACAGCTTCCCGCCTGGAAATATCCCCGAGAAGGTCGACGCCATGTTCTCCATTCCCGGAATTGCCCCGGCGTACTCCAGAAGTTCAGAATTTACACGGAGAGCTTCCTGCGGTGTGAACACGCTCAGAGACGAAAGCCCCCTGCACACGAATTCGGCAGCAACATCGCCGCCGGCATTCCCGCCTACGCCGTCCGCTATTCCGACTGCGCAGGGCTTATCGAACTCCCCGAAGAACTCCTCGTCGCAGAGCACATGCCCGCCTATCAGCACCCGGTCCTGGCTTGCTTCGCTTCCTATGCCACGCCGTGTTATCATGCTTACCTTCATCTCGTTCACTCCTTCCGCCGTTAGTTTCATAGTCAGCTCCTGCGGCACTCAAGGCACGGCGGCGCTGCCTGAGCGTCTATTTCGGTTATCTCAAGCCGCGCGTCAGAAAAAATGCCGTTATCGAAAAGAAACCTCGACAGCGGATCGATCAGCAGCGCGCCTACGATGTTTCCTATTCCTCTGCCGCCGTTTTCCAGATTTCCAAGCGCATGCTCCAGTAGAACGGAATAAGCCCGCTCCGATATCGTTATCTCAATTCGCCGCTCAGCTGACAGGTCGCGGAATATCCTGTCGACCTGCGAACGCAGTATCTTCCGAGCCGCCTCAGGGCGTATGAAATCGAACACAACGATGTTCTCGCCGATGCGGTTCAGTATCTCAGGTCTGCCAAGCTCCAGCTTGAAATGCTCCTCTATCGCGCTGCGAACGCGATTCTGAACCTCCGGGTACGGCATATCGGGAGTTACGTTCTGCTGCCTTCCGCCGTCCGCAGCGCGCGTGTATATTCCCAGATTGCTGGTAAAAATTATTACGCACTCTGAGAAATACACTGTGTTCCCCTGACCGTCGGTCATTCTGCCATCCTCAAGAATTTGCAGGAATTTATCCATGACCGACGGGTGAGCCTTCTCTATCTCGTCGAAAAGCAGTATCGAAAACGGCGCGTTCCTTACTGCGTTCGTGAGCTGACCTCCCGCCTCGTAGCCCACATATCCAGGAGGCGCTCCAAGCAGCTTCTGGTCGCTGTGAGACTGGCTGTACTCGCTCATATCGAACCGGATACAGCAGCTATCGTCGCCGAAAAGCTGCGCCGCAAGCGTCTTTGCGGTCTCGGTTTTACCCGTGCCGGTCGGTCCTGCAAAGAAAAGCACTCCCTTTGGCCGGGTGTGGGAGCTTCCCTGGAGCCCGGAAAGTCCGGTCACTGCGCGCTTAACCACGTCAAGCGTGCGTACTATCGCCGCGTCCTGACCCTTCACGCGGCTGCGGAAGTACTCCTCGGCACCGCGCAGCTTCTCTATGTCAAGGCTGCGCCACGGATTCTCACGAACACCATATTTGTAGAGGTCGATAACTCCGCACATGTCCTTCATCGCAAAGCCCTCGTTCTTACAGAGCTTCCGCAGACCGTTCAGCTCCGTGAAGCTGAAACCCTCGGTCAGTGCCGCAAATCGCTCCTGAACCGCGCGAAGCTCATCGCCCCTGGAACCGTACCATTCCATGCCCCGGCGGTAGTTTTCCGATGTAAAGAACGCCGGGAAATTCCCGCCGCTGACGAACTCAAGACGCTCATAGCGGGTGGGAGTGCCGATGGTTATCGTCTTTTCGTTCGGGTTATCAAGGTAGAACCACGCCGGGATATCGTTCGACTTATTGACCGCAAGGATCAGCAGATTCCGCAGCTTGCCGCCGTCTGTCCGCACCTCTGCGGAATCCATCACCGCCTGCAAAAGCGCGGTGAAACTGTCGACCTCCGGCTGCTGAAGCCGCTCCGGCGAGGCTATGCACCTGGACGCGAAGTTCATCACAACCACGCAGGGCGTTCTGTTCTGCGAGAGGGCGCGCTGTATCAGCCGGGCAGCCTCACCAGTGCGGAATCCCGCTTCAACAAAACCGCCGCCGACCTCCGCGCCTGTCAGCTCGGAAAATCCCTCAGTGTAGCCGCTCTCGCAGGAATTATAGAACCCACGGCGGCTGTCATAGAACACAATGCTCCCGTAGCCCATGTCCTTATAAAAATAATGGAGATAGTCGCTGAGCCGCAGTATACTTCCCTTCGGAACGCTTCCCTCGTACGGAAACTGGTAGCTGTCCAGGATATTCCCCTCCAGCATTATAAGGGGCTTTATGCGGCTGAATATCTCAAGCTCGCGGTGCCATTTCGGGGTATTCGACATGTGCCGCCTCCTTTACTCTGCGGGAAACTCTGACAGGTGTCTGCACGGAACGCCGTTATCAAGGCAGTAGCGCTGCGCCGCGCTGTCCGGCAGACAGTACACGGTGAGATTCTGCACCATCGGCTTGCCGCCGAAAAGCGCCCCGGAAATGGTCAGCCCGCAGATATCCACCAGTTTTGTGTTCATGCCTATCACCGCTATGGAGCGCCGCTCCCCTCCGGTGAAGCTGCTGAACGGGCTTTCGACCGTCAGCGTGTTTTCAGGAACTATCAGCCGCGTAAGCGCACGGCACTCCGCAAACGCATTGTTCTCAATGGAAAGCAGGCCTTCCGGAAGCGCCAGTTTCTGAAGTCCGCTGCACCAGCCGAAGCACTTCTCGGGGATAACAGCGAGGTTGGTATTTTCAAGGTGCAGCGAGTGGAATCCGCAGCTTGCGAAAGCTCCCGCGCCTACCGACATCAGCGAATCCGGAAAAGCCGCCGCAGAAAGCTGTCCGCAGCCGCTGAAAGCGTCCTTCCCTATGGTGCGCAGCCCCTCCGGAAATTTCACCTTCTGAACATGGCACCCGCGGAACGCTCCGTCGCCTATTTTTGTGACCGGAATGCCGTTTCTCGCCGACGGTATCTCCAGCACGGACGGCTGTATCGCCTCGCCGCCGAAATCCCGCCGCAGCACAAGACCTGTTATCGTGATCCCGCCGCCCTCGTTGCGGTAAGTAAACAGCTTCGGATCCTGCGCCGATGTGCTGCTCTGCCAGTTATCGACCGCATTCGCTATGCGGCTGTCGACGGTATGCAGGCTCTTTTCCTTTGAAAGCTGCACCGTCCTGGAGATATGTTCGTCAAGCTCCGCCTTGCGAAGCCCCGCCTGTTCTACGCTCTGCCGCTGGAGCTGCGGAGCTATCTTTTCGCCGTCTGACACGGAATTGAGGAATTCCGCAGCCTTCAGGAGCCGCACCTGGCTGTTGATGTAGCTCCCCAGCCGGTCGGAGGTCTGTATCTCGGTCAGAGTGGCAAGCGTGTCGGTCAGTATTGAAATCTGCTTTTCCGCCGCTGACAGTCTCCCGCGGAGTTCCTCTATCTCCAGGCGCTGTTTCAGTTCGTCAAGCTCCGTCATTTCCGTTCTCCTCTGTATCGCATTTTATTATGGACTTCTCCGCGAGCCGCCGCTCAAGCTCCTGCGGGTAATCCGGGCGGTGTATCCCGACCGAAACCACTCCGTCCGCCGCCGGGAAATCCTGTATCCCGCTGCCGCCGCTGATGTACTCCTCGTACCGCGCCCGCAGGCTCTCGTCAAGGTATATTATCCGCTGATTATCCGACCCGCGCAGCGGAAGCCCGGTGTTCCTCCGCTGAATGTACTCGCCGTCAATCAGTACGGAGGTGTTCCTCAGAACGCTCTCCACCGCCGGGGAGTCCATCGCGCGGAGCTGCTCCAGCGTATAACCCGTGTAGACAAGTATGTCGCCGCTGATTTTCCGCAGTTCCGGAAGCAGCAGCGCAAGCTCCTCGGACTGTTCGAGCGGGTCGCCGCCGGTAATCGTGAAGCCGTCGACTTCCGCGCCCTGTGCGATCGAACCTACCAGTTGAAGCAGCCGCTCCCGGGTGATACGGAACTGCTCTCCGCAGCTCCACAGTTCGGGATTGCTGCACCCCGGGCAGCCGTGTGAGCAGCCGCAGAGCCATATTCCTACCCGGTCGCCGGGTCCCAGCGTTTTAACTGGATATAGGATCCTCGCTGCGTACATCATCGGCATATGCGCACGGTAAAGTACGCCGCGCCGCGCTGTGTCTCATCGTCCGGAGAACTGCCGCCCAGCCCGACAACGTCTCCGTCAAGAAGCTCCCGCGGTTTTCCTGTCACAAGCTCGCCGTTGACGTAGGTGTGATTCGTCGCGCCCATGTCCTCGATGAACACTCTGCCGCCGGATATGCTCAGCTTTGCGTGGACGCGGCTCACGAACGGCTTCGCGGCGAAATGTTCCGCAAGCTCCCGCTCCCTGCCGAGAATAATCTCCGTGGAAGTCAGCGCGAGCGCCCAGCTTCCATCGCAGGCGGCAAGAGCGCAGCGTATTTCCCCGGGGGCTGTCGGGATTATATCCGAGATATCCTCCCCGCAGGAAGCGCATACCCGCGCCGCAGCAGGATTCTCAGCCCCGCAGGCGCATATTCTCACCGGGCGCGGCTTCGCGGGCGGCTCAGGCTGCACAGCGGCGCTATGCGCGGTATTTTCTTGGGCTTCGCCGTCAGTCAGCGGGACTGCGGTGAGATCAGCCTCGCACTCTTCGCATTCTATTCTTCCCGGCGGATTGCACCTGCCGCAGTCCGGACATATCTTGAATTTACTCATCTGCGCTCATTTCCTTTGGTGCGGCGGCGGTGAAGTCCCGGGCTGATTCCCCGGTCATTTCGTAGCCGCTGATATCTATTACCTGCGCGTACTCCGGCTCCGGAGGGAGCAGCGACAAATGCTCCGCTTCGATGCCCTTTTCGAGCAGCCGCCGCCCGAATTCTTTGAAGCTTCCGCAGAAGCTGCGCATATCCTCGGTCAGACGCTTTGCTTCGTCCTCGCCGGGGAGCCTGCTGCGGACGTCCGCTGCACCAATCTCCATTGTAATGCTGCCGCCGCTGGAATAGGTCACGTTTACCGCCGTGCCCTCGCTGAAGCTGTAAAGCTCGCTGCGCAGCCTCGTGCCGCTGCGCTTAACTACGCTGCGGTTTCCGATAAGGCGGTAGCCCATCTCCTCCATAACCTCGTCAATGCAGCGGTTTATGTACGCCTGCTCCTCGGCGTGCTGAATTTCAGCTTCAAGCTCAGCGCTCAGCGTTTCCAGCCGCTGGACTGCTCCCCGCTCCAGCGTGACAGCCTCCGGATTCCTTCCAAGTTCGCCGCAGAGCGCGTGATACCGCGCCGTGAGCCGGTCGAACTCTACGCCGTGCTCTCTGCGGAGCTGCTCGTATTCCCGGCAGCGCTTCTCCAGCGGCGCGACTGTCAGCGCGCTGAAATTCGACAGCTCGTCGGCGCTGTTCAGCTTTGCAAGGCGCTCCCGTACCTCCATGACGTCCAGCTTCAGCGGCTCGGAAAGCTCCGGCGAGGAAAACCGCTCCACCCTGGCAAATATCGCCTCCCGGAGTTCCGCTGAGCGGCGCTCCTCCTCGGAGCCAAGCCCGGATAAGTCCGCGCTGAACGCCTTGTCGATTCCGCCGTTAACGTCCCGGCGGAGCTGCGCGGCGATCTCGCAGGATATTCCGTCCAGTTCCCCGCGCAGGTTGAGCAGCCTTTCGTACTCCTGCTTTGCCTGCTCCAGAGTTCTTTCAAGGAGCGCCGGATCATTGCTGCCCTTTACCTCGTCTATTTTCTCAATAACCTCCTGCACGCGCTGGCAGAGTTCGTCCCGCTTTTCAGAGTATACATGCTCGCCGGTGCGCTGCATGAGTATTTCCGCACGTTCAAGTTCATCTGCGGAGAATTGTTTCAGTCTGCAAAGTTTCGCGCGTATACTCGCAAGAAACGCCGAAGCCTCGCCGCACCTGCGCTGACGCTCCCTCTGGGCGATGAGCATTCGGCGCTGCGCCGGGGTAAGTTTGTATCTTGATGTTTTGGGACCGCTCATGTCACACCTCCTGCGATGATTTCCACTTTTCCACCTCGGAACGCCTGCCAAGCGCGATAAGCCACGCCTCGAACTGCGGATCCAGCGTACCGTCCACGCCTGTCAGTCTGGTTATCAGCCGCTCGAACATCAGCACGTCTGTTCTGAGCAGCGAATTCAGCAGAGACGTAATCTCCCCGGTGCCTGAGAATTCAAGGTCGTCAACATGGAGTTTCCGCTCTTTTGCAAGCGCAAATCCCGCCATGAATCTCGCGCACAGTTCCCCACGGAGGTTCCCGGCGCTGAGCCTTGCGTTGTCCTCCACCGACCGTGCCGCTTCAAACAGCCGCTCGTCTGCGGTGGTCAGCCTTACGTACTCTGAAATGAGCCGCCGCGAGAGCACCTCCCCGGTGAACTCCCCGGAAACGCCGTTTTCCCGGGCGTCGTTCAGAATGAACCCGCCAAGCGCCGCCAGCCCGGAAAACCGCCTGTCCTTCCAGCAAAACGCCTTCAGCTGTGGGTCGAGGCGGTACAGAAGCCGGAAGAACGAAACGTCCGTATCCTCGCCCCGGGAAACTTCCTCCTCCGCGTCAAGCGCGTACCCCGCAAGCTGCGGGTCGTACGGCTTCAGGAACGCCGACAGCAGCCCGCGGAACACCTGCTTCTTGCCCTGCTCCCAGTTCTCCGCGAACGCGTTAACAAGGCTGTGCAGGTCGCTGTAGGTGATATTCAGGAAGTTGTACGCCGGGAAGCCGCGCCCCTGCGAAACTCCCTCCCCGGGAATCGGCTGCGGAACTCCCCTCAGCCAGTTGTCGACCTCGGTATAGGTCCAGCGGCGGTCGGGGCTGGAGCGCCTGCGGCGGTTCGTAAGGTCGCAGTAGGTCAGCGCGGTTATCAGACCTTTCAGCTCCTGCGGCATGCCTCCGGGCAGCGGAATACGCTGTATCGCGGTGTACTGCGCGATCTCCTCCGCGGTCATATCCGCATAGGGAGTATGCCCGCAGAACAGCTCGTAGAGCGTTATCCCAAAGGAATAGTAGTCGGATTCCTCAAGGAACAGCCTGCGGAACGTCTCCGGCGCGGAGTACTCCGGGGTCATGCCGGTGCTAGTGACTATTACGGTGCTACCGTCTGACTGAACCGAGCTTATCCCGAAGTCGATTATCGCTATGTCGCCGCTGTCGGTGAGCATTATGTTCGACGGCTTGAGATCCTTGTGGATTATTCCCGCGTCATGGAGCGCCCCCAGCGCCTCGTTTATCTCCGGGATAATGCGGCTTTTCAGTTCGTCTATCCCAAATCGCCTGCCCCGCAGAGATCCGCGGCGGTAGTACGGCAGCACCTCGAAGTGCCTGCCGGAATAGCTCCCGGAATAGTACATCGGCGCGATGTAGGGGCAGTCAACTCCCTCCAGCGCCGCCAGGACCTCGCCTTTTACCGCTATCTGACGGCGGTAGAGCTTCGCGGCATAGTCCTGACCGTCCTTCCTGCAAAGGAAAATATCCGCTTCCCCCGCCGGGACGTCAAGCCTGCCGACGACCTCGTAGCCGCCCGGGAGCAGCGTACCGGCGGGAAGCTCCGCAGCAATGCCCAGCGCCGGATTTATTACGGTCTCTCCGCCGCTGCGTATGTTCTGCACAGCCGGATTCAGCCTTGTTTCGCCGCTCATCTGCTCACCTCCCGGGGTCTGGTGTTTTATATGATTATACCATAAATCGGCAATGATTACAAGGCATTTTATGTTAAGATCACAGTTTTTTTCCGCCAAGTTGGAGGAATAGCCTGGTTTTGAATCCAAGCCTTGAATACCAGTCGTACACCGCCGTGTAGTGGATAAAAATATCATCGCAGCCGCGCTGCAACAGCAGCTTAGCCGCCTCTGCGACCATTTCAAGACCTATTCCGCGCCGCCTGAAATCCGGAACAGTTCCTACGCAGCCTATGCTGCCCATGCGCTTTGCGCCGTCGTTAAGTATCGTGGTGTCGTTGTATCCGAGAATGCAGAATGACGCGATCTTGCCGCCAACTGTCGCGCAGAACACGTCTCCGCCGCCGATATACTGCGCCCAGTCCGGGTCGACCTTCGCAACGGCTTCATAAAGCTTTTGGCTGTCCCCGGTATAAATCTCGAAATCCGCGCCGGAAAGCGGCTTATCTGGCAGGTTCAGTTCACCGATGGACATTTCCGCAACGCGGTCGTCCAGGGTACAGCCCATCTTCTCGAAGAACCCGCAGGTATCCTCCGGAGCGCCTATCAGCAGCCCGGAGCCTGCCCCGCCTATTTCCATTCGCTCGTAACCACGGCTGCGGATATAATCCTCTGCGGAGCGGAAAAGGCGCGTTCCCGCACCGTTACCGCGCTTTTGCGGAAGCACGCACAGCAGCCGGAGCTCGTTTTCCTTCACCAGCGCGAAGCCTTCCGGAAGCTCAAACGCGCGGCAGAGTTTTTCCTCGGCGAGCTTATCGTAGTGTTCCTCAGTCAGTTTCAGCTCCGGGAAGCACTCCCGGAATACTTCGTAATGCGTCATCTTTTAACTCCTCTCTGTTAAAAATCACACAAAAGGGAGCCAGAAACGGCTCCCTTTGTTATATCGTCCCGAACGTCACTTCAGGAATCCTTCAATGATCTTCTCCTCGGCTTCCTCCCGGGTCAGACCCAGCGAGCAGAGCTTCATTATCTGGTCGCCGGCGATCTTTCCGATTGCCGCTTCATGGATAAGCGCGGCGTCTACGTTTGCGGCGTTCAGAGCCGGCTGAGCGTCCACCCTGCCATTATCGGCGAGAATCGCGTCGCAGGCGGAATGTCCCGTGCAGCGCGCGTTTCCTTCGATAACTGAATAAAATGCCTGGTGGGAGTTCCCACGCGCTACGGAGCGCGACACAACGTCCGCGCCGCAGTCCTCGCCGTTGAGCTCCACCTTGAATTTCGTTACTGCGTCCTCGTCGCCGTCGGTCATGATACGCTCGCGTACGACTATCTTCGCACCCTTGTCAAGCACCGCGGAAGTGCTCCTGGTCGTGCGGTCGACTCCGCGGAGCTGCACCGTGTCCATCTCAAGATAGGAATCCTCCTTGAGATACGCGTCAGTTACCGGGTCGATCCTGCGAAGCCCCGTGCCCTTGCCGGTGCCGATGTGCTTTTCCTTATACAGCACCTTCGCTCCCTTCTCCAGGAAAAAGCGGTGTATGCCGTTGTGGCGCGCGGTCTCGGAGCCGTCGCTGTGAACTCCGCAGCCTGCGACTATCGTAACGTCGGCGCCCTCGCCGATGAAGAAATCGTTGTAAACCAGGTCGTCAACGTTGGAATGGGTAACGCATGCGGGAATGTATACCGTTTCCCCCTTAGTGCCGGGCTTGACCCTGATGTTGATTCCGGGCTTGTCCGTTTTGGACTCTATCGTGATGTTTTCAGAGTTCTTCCTGCCGGCGCACATGCTGTCCTGGCGGATATTGTACGCGCCCTGGAATCCGGTCACGCTGTCGTAATCAGAAATGACCTTCAGCATTTCCGCGGTAACTTCGTTGAAGCTGTCATTCATCTCAGCCATTGCACTCACCAGCCTTTCCATGAACGTCAAACGCCGCAGGGCAGCGCGCTGTAAACTCGCCCTTCAGCAGCCGCGGGAGTATCTCCTCGCGCGGTCCGGCGGTGCGTACCTTTCCGTCAGCTACGACTACTATTTCGTCAGCGATGGAGAGTATGCGCTCCTGATGGGAAATTATCACCAGCGAACCGGAAGTGTTGCTGCGGATATCCTCGAAGGTCTCCACAAGGCGTGCAAAACTCCACAGGTCGATGCCCGCCTCCGGTTCGTCGAACACGGAGAGCTTCGCGCCGCGTGCAAGCACTGTAGCTATCTCGATACGCTTAGCCTCGCCGCCGGAGAGCGCCGCGCTCATCTCGCGGCCGATGTACTCCTCGGCGCACAGACCTACCTTCGCCAGCAGACCGCACTGCTCGTCCGCAGTGAGCTTCTTGCCTGCCGCAAGCTCCAGCAGGTCGCGGACGGTCAGTCCCTTGAACCTTACCGGCTGCTGGAATGCATATGCAACTCCCAGCCTTGCGCGCCCGGTGATGTCAAGATCGGTGATGTCCTCGCCGTCGAGCAGTATTCTGCCGCTTGTGGGCTTCTCCACTCCGGCGATCAGCTTTGCAAGCGAGGTCTTTCCTCCGCCGTTCGGACCCGTGATAACGGTCAGGCGGCTGCCAAGTTTACAGCTTATTCCATTTATAATTGATCCTCCGTCTGGCAGTTCCCAGACGAGGTTTTGCAATTCAAGCATCAAAATGCCCCTTTCCTTGCGCCATATCACTGATACGGCATGAATTCTCTACCCTATTATTGTATCATAATGACCTGATTATGTCAATATACCGCGAAAAAATCACCTGACCTGATTTGTAAACAAAGCCGCTGTCGAAATAACAGCGGCTAAATGTTTATTCTTCGATAGGCATGGGAGTTCTCCGTTTTTTAACGGCGCTTACAGCGAGGAACACGATAGTTCCGATGAACAGTGCAATGCTGATAAGCTGCGATGTAGAAAGCCCGAAAAGGAACCCGCGGTATTCGTCGCCGCGCCAGAATTCCAGCAGGAACCTTCCCACCGGGTAGACCAGCAGATACACGGCAAGCAGTTTTCCACGGAGTTTCCCACTGACAAGCAGCAGCGTCAGCGCGAGGAACAGCGCAAGCTCCAGACCGGCTTCGTAAAGCTGAACCGGGACTCTCGGCACTCCGTTGGCGCTCTCAATGAGGGAATTCGTGAAGGTCACGCCATGCTCCCACTCCACGCCGTAGCAGCAGCCGCCGAGAAAGCACCCGATACGTCCGAACATGTGAAACAGCGCAATGGAAGGTGCCGCGCAGTCCGAAACAACCGCCGTGTCGAGTTTCTGATAGCGTATCGAAAGGAATCCCACGGCAAGCCCTCCGATGAGGCCGCCGTAGAACACCGCGCCTCCGAAGATAAGCTGTGCGGCTTCGAGCCAGTCCCCGAAGCTTGCCGCCGAGAAAAGGCTCCCCCACTGCCGGATATTCGTTATGCCGTAGAGCAGGTGCATTCCGAACATGCAGCCTATCCCGCCGAACAGGAATACAAATATCATGCTGATGTCGTTTCCGCCGCGTTTTTTATAGTGATATATCGCAAGCGGACACGCGGTGAAAATACCCGCGAGAGATGTCAGGACGTAGCTGCTTATATATTTATCGAATAAGTAAAAACCAGGGAACATGTTACCTCCAAAATAACGAGCAATACGAAAGAGAAAAGCCCCGCCCAGAGCGGGCAGGGCTTCAAAGCTCTGTTAACTGAGATCAGCTGTTTGAAGCGGCAGCGATGAGGGAAGCTGCTGCACATATAGCGCAGATAGCGCAAGCGAACATAAGAACAGAAACAGCGGTAGAAACGATACCGAGTACAAGACCTGCGGTTGCAAGCCCCTTCTCGTTACCCTCGCAGTTGCCTGCCTTGACATTCTTGAGAGCGAGCGCGCCGAATACAATACCAGCTATAGCGCACAGCGGAGCTACATAGGATACGTAAGGAATAAAGGATCCTACGATACCTACGATACCGCAAACCAGAGATACGATAGCCATATTCTTAGTTGTCATGACCAAACCTCCTAAATATAAATAATGTTGTTATTTCATGACCTTATCAGATCACTGTCACCATTATATCACATTTCTCTGCATAAGTCAACTATTTTTACGCAAAAACCAACCTGTTTTACGAAGAAATCTATGGAAACTTTGCATATATAATTCTCAGTCGTGCACGTACATTCGCATTTTTAAAACCGCGAACTACAAATAGGAAGATTTTCAATACAATCAGGAAGGTTTCATTGACATGTTACATTCCATGCGGTATACTTGAGTCATGAAATGATTTATCCCTATTATAGGTTTGGTTTTATATATTTCTGATGCCCGGTAAAAGCGGTTGAGGAGGCGTTGATGTACAGAGATTTCCAATTTTATGACAGCAGGATCGTTGATTACACCCGAATCGGTGAAACCTTAACGCTGTTCTGCGTCTATGGGATCCACGAAAAATGGCGCACATGCTTTTACCGGGTAAAGGATCTGGTGGGAGAGGATTTCCTCGTCGGAAGCGTTATTTCATTTTTCGGGTACGAACACCCTGGCAGCGGATATACGCTGTTCTTCCGCAACTCCAGCAGAACTGCAAGCGTTGTCACCCCCGAACACTGGCGAAGGATCCAGGGCTGGGAAGGCTGACATGCTGTTAATTATATAGTATTCTTACGGCGTGCTGAAAAGTACGCCTTTTTTATTTCATATTGCGCTATTACTTGACAAACTGCGCTCCGGAGTGTATAATTTCATGGAGGTCAAAAAAAATTTTCAATACCCTCTTGAAAACCTACTAAACCTATGGTATAATTATGATATAGTTCCGGGATAACTATCCCTGGAGTGTTTCATGGCTTGAAAGGGGCATAAAATTGAAAATATCTACCAAAGGGCGCTATGCGCTGAGAATGATGCTTGACCTCGCCGTTCACCGTTCAGACGGTTTCATCGCGCTGAAGGACATCGCAGACCGCCAGAACATTTCTAAAAAGTACTTAGAGCAGATCGTTCCGCTGTTGAACAAAGCGGATCTGCTACGCACCAACCGCGGCTATCAGGGGGGCTACGCGCTGTCGAAGAACCCTGACCAGTACACCGTCGGCGAGATACTCCGCGTCACCGAGGGCAGCCTCTGCCCCGTGAGCTGCCTCCAGTATCCCGTAAACGAGTGTCCGCGCGCCTCCGAGTGTATCACCCTGCCCGTGTGGGAGGGACTCTACAAGGCGATAAACAACTACCTCGACAGCGTTACCCTGCAGGATATCATTGATAATTCCACCGGCGGGGACTACTCTATTTAAGATCATTGGACTGCGGCGCTCCGGTGCGCCGCTTTCCGGGAGGAGAAACTTATGTTGAACGATATCCAGAAAAGGATAATGAAGCTGAAAAAGGAAAAGGACGTCTGTATTTTAGCGCACTGCTACCAGACCCACGACATTCTCGAAGTGGCTGATTTCGTCGGCGATTCCTTCGGACTTGCACAGAAAGCAGCGAAGGCTCCCAACGCTGCCGTCATGATGTGCGGCGTACGCTTCATGGCTGAGACCGTGAAGATACTCTCGCCGGAGAAGCGCGTGCTTATCCCCCGCGAGGAAGCCGGCTGCCCGATGGCGGAGCAGCTCGACGTTGAAATGCTCACTCAGCTCAGGCAGATGTACCCCGACCACAAGGTCGTCGCCTACATCAACACCACCGCGGCGCTCAAGACCCTCTCCGACGTCTGCGTGACCTCCTCCTCGGCAGTTAAGATAATCAAGAAGCTCGACGCTGACAAAATACTGTTCATTCCGGACTGCAACCTCGGCGATTTCGTGAAGAAGCAGGTCCCCGAGAAGGATATCCAGCTTATCCACGGCGGCTGCCCTACCCACGCGAAGCTCACCGCCGCCGATGTCCGCGCGGCTAAGAAGCTCCACCCGAACGCGCTGCTGCTAGTTCACCCCGAGTGCCGTCCCGAGATAGTAGAGCTTGCCGACTTCACCGGAAGCACCACTGAGATCATGGCGTACGCCGCAAAGAGCGACGCCAGGGAATTCATCATCGGAACCGAAAACAGCATCGTTCAGCACCTCGGCATCGACCACCCGGAGAAGCTGTTCTTCCCGCTTTCCAAGGACTGCGTATGCCACAACATGAAGGTCACAACCATCGCGGACGTGCTGCACACCCTTGAGGGCCGCGACGGCTTCGAGATCAATATTGAGGAGCAGGAGCGCCTCGCGGCAAAGCACTGCATAGATGAAATGCTGAGGCTCGGAGAATGACGGAAAAGCCCACCGCGCTCATCGCAATGAGCGGAGGAGTTGACAGCTCGGTCGCGGCGGCGCTCATGGTTCAGCGGGGCTACGACTGCATAGGCGTCACAATGAAGCTGCGCAGCAGCTCCGACTGCGCCTGCACCGATAAATCCTGCTGCACCGCCGACGACGCCGAGGACGCGCGAAATGCCGCCTATTCGATGGGCATGAAGTTCTACGTTTTCAACTTCGTGGACGAGTTTGAGCGGGACGTTATCGGGCGGTTCATCAGCGCCTACGAGAACGGCCAGACCCCAAATCCCTGCATCGACTGCAACCGCTACATGAAGTTCGAGCTGCTGTATCAGCGCGGACGCGCCCTCGGCTGCGAATACATCGTGACCGGTCACTACGCCCGCACGGAGTTCCTTCCGGAATACGGCAGATGGGTGCTGAAAAAGGCAAGGAACCTCGCCAAGGATCAGAGCTACGTTCTCTACTCCATGACGCAGGAGCAGCTTTCGCACACGATATACCCGCTCGGGGAGTTCGAGAGCAAGGATGAAGTCCGCGCGCTGGCGGAAAAACTTGGACTTATGAACGCGCACAAGCACGACAGCCAGGACATCTGCTTCGTTCCCGACGGTGACTACGCGGAGTTCATACGAATGCGCACCGGAAAGACCTACCCGCACGGGGCGTTCCTTGACACAGACGGCAACGTTATCGGGGAGCATTCCGGAATCATCAGGTACACGATAGGTCAGCGCAAGGGGCTGGGAGTTGGCTTCGGGGAGCGCATGTACGTCTGCTCGAAAGATATGCAGAACAACACCGTGACCCTTTCCCGGGAGGATGGACTGTATTCCAGCAGGCTCACCGCCGGAGATTTCAACTGGATCCTCTGGGAGAATGCTCCGTCCGAGCCTGTGGAGGTCTCCGCGCGCACGCGCTACAACGGCAGAGAGGCTGAAGCAACGGTCTGGGCTGACCCTGACGGCACCGTACACGTTGAGTTCAGAAAGCCGCAGAGGGCGGTCACTGCGGGTCAGGCGGTAGTGCTGTATCTCGGCGATATCGTCGTAGGCGGCGGCACGATCCTTTCCGCTGAATAAAATCTGAATACTGAGGAGCTGTCCGGATATATCCGGGCGGCTCTTTTTGTTTTTAGAGATAATGTACAAAAGCGCATTGTTAACTTGAGTTAAAGTGACATATATGTTAAATAAGCATGGTATTATATCACTTTGGCAATACCAAATTGACGTATTGTGTGGTAAAATTATAGTAATGCTCAACAAAAGTTTTTTACTGCTGTTAAAAGAATCCGTCATATCAACGGGGCAATAACAGTACATAGCAGAGATACCGTATATTTCCGCACATCAGCGAAGGAGGTACATTTATGCAAAGCACCATTCAGCTCGACGAGGTCGACAAGATCATCGACGGCATCGGCTGCGAGGAGAAGAACATCATCTCGATCCTTCAGGGAGTTCAGGAGCACTACCGCTACCTGCCGAAAGAGGTGTTCCCGCACATCGCAAAGCGGCTCGGGGTCGGAGAGGCACGGCTGTTCAGCGTTGCCACGTTCTACGAGAATTTCTCGCTCGAACCAAAGGGGAAGTTCGTTATCAAGGTATGCGACGGAACCGCCTGTCATGTCAGACAGTCGCCGCCTATCCTGGCAAGGCTCCGGCAGGAGCTCGGACTTTCCGAGACCAAAAAAACCACCGACGACCTGATGTTCACCGTGGAAACAGTCTCCTGCCTCGGCGCATGCGGACTTGCCCCGGTCATCACCGGCAACGACCACGTTCATGCGGAAATGACCCCGGATAAGGCTTCCGCTATCCTGAAAAAACTGAAGGAGGACGGCGAATGTTAAAGGACAGACAGGAACTCAGAGCGTTCCGCGAGGAATGCGTCAGAGCTTACAATGCATACAAGAGAAAGATACTCGTCTGCGCGGGTACCGGCTGCGTTTCCAGCGGCTCGCTGAACATCTACGCAAGGCTCCGCGAGCTTATCGAGGCGAAGGGTATCCACTGCGCGGTGGAACTTGAGCATGAACCGGAATCCGAAGGCGTAGCCCTCAAGAAGAGCGGCTGCCACGGCTTCTGCGAAAGAGGTCCGCTGGTGCGTATCGAGCCGGAGGGCTGGCTCTACACGAAGGTGAAAGTCGAGGACTGCGATGAGATCGTAGAAAAGACCATCGTGAACGGCGAACATATCGAGCGGCTCGCATTCCAGAAAAACGGCGAGATCTACAAGACCCAGGAGGAGATCCCGTTCTACAAGAAGCAGACCAGAGTCGTTCTGGAGCACTGCGGTCATATTGATTCCCTCTCAGTCAAGGAGTACCTCTCACAAGGCGGCTATTCTGCGTTTGAAAAGGCTCTGTTCGACATGACTCCGGACGAGGTCATCGAGGAAGTGAGCGACTCCGGACTGCGCGGACGCGGCGGCGGCGGCTTCCCTGCCGGCAGAAAATGGGCGCAGGTAAAGCGCCAGAACGCCGCGCAGAAGTACGTTGTCTGCAACGGCGACGAGGGCGACCCAGGAGCCTTCATGGACAGAAGCATTATGGAAGGCGACCCGCACCGAATGCTCGAAGGAATGATGATAGCGGGCGCAGCATGCGGCGCCACCGAGGGCTACATATATGTCCGCGCCGAGTACCCGCTGGCAGTTGAGCGCTTAAAGACCGCCATCGCCCAGGCAAAGGAGATAGGTCTGCTCGGAAAGAATATACTCGGCAGCGGCTTTGATTTCGAGCTTCACATCAACCGCGGCGCAGGCGCGTTCGTCTGCGGCGAAGGCAGCGCGCTGACCGCATCCATCGAGGGCAAGCGCGGAATGCCGCGGGTCAAGCCCCCGCGCACCGTTGAGCACGGTCTGTTCGACAGCCCGACGGTGCTCAACAACGTTGAGACCTACGCTAACGTACCCTCCATCGTGCTTCGCGGAGCCGACTGGTTCAAGGGGATCGGCGTTGAGAAAAGCCCGGGAACCAAGGCGTTCGCCATCACCGGCGACATTGAAAATACCGGTCTTATCGAAGTTCCGATGGGAACCACCCTGCGCGAAGTCATCTACGACGTAGGCGGCGGCATACGCGGCGGCGGAAAGTTCAAGGCGGTCCAGATCGGCGGTCCCTCCGGCGGCACGCTGACCGAAAAGGATCTCGACCTTCCGCTCGACTTTGATTCCGTCAAGAAGGCGGGAGCAATGATAGGCTCCGGCGGTCTGGTAGTCATGAACGACAAGACCTGCATGGTAGAGGTCGCAAGATTCTTCATGAACTTCACGCAGAACGAATCCTGCGGCAAGTGCGTTCCCTGCCGCGAAGGCACAAAGCGCATGCTTGAGATACTCGAGCGCATTGTTGCAGGCAACGGCGAACCCGGCGACATCGACCTGCTCCTTGAGCTTGCAGAGACCATCTCCGCGACTGCGCTTTGCGGTCTTGGCAAGTCCGCGGCTTCCCCTGTTGTCAGCACGATAAAGAACTTCCGCGAGGAATACGAGGCGCATATCAACGAAAAGCGCTGCCCGGCGGGAGTCTGTCAGAAGCTCAAACGCATCGAGATTCAGCCCGACAAGTGCAAGGGCTGCTCCAAGTGCTCCCGCGGCTGTCCTGTCGGGGCGATCAGCGGCGTGATCAAGTCACCGTTCGTTATCGACCAGAGCAAGTGTATCAAGTGCGGGGCGTGCGTTACCAACTGCCCGTTCCATGCGATAGAGGTGAAGTGAAATGGACAATAACAGATATTTGACTATCGACGGTATACCCGTTGAAATAAACGGCGAAAAGAACCTGTTGGCGCTTATCCAGAAGGTCGGCATTAAAATGCCCACGTTCTGCTATCATTCGGAGCTTTCAACATACGGTGCATGCCGCATGTGCATGGTCGAGGATCAGTGGGGGACCCTTCACGCTTCCTGCTCTACCCCGCCAAAACCCGGCATGGAGATACGCACCAACACCGAGCGCCTGAGAAAGTACCGCAAGGTTATACTCGAGCTGCTGCTTGCTAACCACTGCCGCGACTGCACCACCTGCGACAACAACGAAAAGTGCAAGCTCCAGGACATAGCAAGGCGGTTTCACATTGAGGGAGTGCGGTTTCCGAATGCGGCTTCCAAGCCCGACGTTGACGACAGCTCCCCCTGCATAACCATCGACCACCACAAGTGCATTCTCTGCGGCGACTGCGTGCGCACCTGCAATGAGATACAGAACGTCGGCGTTATCGACTTCATGAACCGCGGCTCCAGAATGGTAGTCGGAACTGCGTTCCACAAGCCCATCGGCGAGACCGACTGCGTTGGCTGCGGTCAGTGCTCGGCGGTATGTCCCACCGGCGCGATCGTTGTAAAGAACAACATCTCCGACGTGTGGAAGGCGCTCTCCGACAAGGATACTATGGTAACTATACAGATCGCTCCGGCGGTTCGCGTCGCTATCGGCCGCGAACTGGGGCTCCAGGACGGTCAGAACACGATGGGACTTATCGTTGCAGCGCTCCGCAGAATGGGGTTTGACGAGATCTACGACACCTCCACCGCCGCAGATCTCACCGTTATGGAGGAGTCCGCCGAGCTTCTGGAACATGTCACTGCCGGAAACGAGTTGCCGCTGTTCAGTTCCTGCTGCCCTGCCTGGGTACGCTACGTTGAAACCAGGCACCCCGAGCTTATGGAACACGTTTCAAGCTGCAAATCGCCCATGCAGATGTTCGCGGCGGTTATCCGCGAGCAGTTCAGGGAAGAACCGAAGAAGCACGTCCATATTGCGCTGATGCCCTGCACCGCCAAGAAGCGCGAGGCTCTCCGGGAGGAGTTCCGCGCCGCTGACGGCACTCATATGGTAGACTATGTTCTGACCACCCAGGAGTTCGTGCAGATGGTGAAGGAATCCGGAATCCAGCTCACGAGTATCCACCCGGAGGCTATAGACATGCCGTTCGGCACTATGGCAGGCGCAGGCGTTATTTTCGGAACAACCGGAGGCGTTACCGAAGCAGTGCTCCGCCGTATCTCCGACAACAAGCGCGGCGACGGAATTATGTACCAGCCGCTCCGCGGTCTTGAGGGCGTGAAGGAAGTCAATATTCCCTACGGTGACACAACGCTGCATATAGGCGTTGTGAGCGGTCTCGGAAACGCCGAAAAACTCATTCAGCGCATAAAGGGCGGCGAGCATTTCGATTTCGTCGAGGTGATGGCATGTCCCGGCGGCTGTATCAACGGAGCCGGTCAGCCGTTCGTGCACAAGGCGGAAAAGCAGGCTCGCTCCAATGGGCTTTACGACGCAGACAGAATGTGCAGCATAAAGTCCAGCGAAGAGAACCCGCTTATCGAATCCCTCTACAACGGTATTCTCAAGGGCAGGGAGCACGAACTCCTGCACGTCGAGTATAACAAGTAAAATTTTAAAGACTAGAGGCTTGGGGCTGCACGATTAAATAAAAAAGTCTCCGGGGCGCATAACCTCGGAGATTTCTTTGTTGTCTGCTGTTGTCTTTTGTGCTCAAATCATTGACAAAACGGCTCATTCGATTGATATTAAGCGTCAATTGGTTAACATTTGCAAATCAAAGAAAATGGCTTAACAGTGCGGATTCGCGCCGTTAAGCCAACTTTTCTATGGCGGAGAGGAAGGGATTCGAACCCTTGTGGGGTTGCCCCCAAACGGTTTTCAAGACCGCCTCGTTATGACCACTTCGATACCTCTCCAAAAAAAATGGAGCTGCTAATCGGAGTCGAACCGATGACCTCATCCTTACCAAGGATGTGCTCTACCAACTGAGCCATAGCAGCATCTCATTTTTTTATTCCATCAGGTTTTTAAGTTTTTATCTCTTGTCCCTGACGACTATATTATTATAGCACGAGAAGTCTAATTTGTCAATACTTTTTTCAAAAAAAATAAAAAAAATTATATTTTTTTATTTACAGACCATAAATCGTATTATAAAGCCATTTGTCGAGCTTTAGTTCACAGCTGGGAGCAAAATAATCTATTTTCACTACAGAACAGCAGTGCAATGGAATAAATATCCACTTTGCTACGCTTCGTGGATATTTATTCCATTGCACTGCTGCTCAAAAATTTCGAGTAAAATGTGTAAAGCTAATTCCTGCTTACCAAATACGGCGACAGTATCAGCAACACTTACGAAACGCTTAAAAACCGCACCGAACTTGTGGACGGTTTCTGCAAGTGGAATAATGATGTGCCGTTAGGCTGCCGTCCGAAGCTGATTGAATACAGCGGCTCCTGCGAGGATTTGGTGGCGGCGCTCAAACCTACTCTGAAAGAGCGATTACAGCAGGCAGAGAATAACTGCCGTGTATTACGGTCAAAGATTGACGAGGTGAACGATATTTTTCGGAATAATCCCGACCTCGCACAGATGTATGTCCAA
>OGDN01000612.1_pt1 | contig 70787 bp, 46 predicted proteins | sample 1570271 | NCBI WGS metagenome assembly OGDN01 (sample SAMEA4384481, study PRJEB24528) | human gut metagenome | reverse complement strand
ATGCCTAAAGTTACATAAACTTTGGGTAATAACAAAGCCCGGGCTTGGGAAAGTCTGGGCTTTGCGCATAAAAAAGGTTGTGCCAGCATTTTGACACAACCTCTTTTACATTTCATAATAATATTATTCTAACTATTCTGCTCTCTTCTAAGAAAAGAATTCTTATTATACAATGCTTTCCTTTTAATATACTCTCGTTTTCATTCCCCATTCTTTTTCATATCTAAATTCATTTTAGTTTTCAATAATTACTTGGTAACTTCTCCACATTTTAAATTATTAGATATTATAACATATATGACAAAATATATCCATAAAAGCAAATAAACATTCTACCCTTTGATTAAATTGACAATACTATCTTTACATAAATGATAAATTTCTCTCAATATCTAAAAGTTTTCCCTCATAGACAACACGAATAAAAACTCATTTTACAATACAGTGTTGATAATCAGGCGTATATATATTCTGTATGCGGTTTGGACAGGACCCGGAGAACCAGTTATGCACGGATGATTTTGCCGGACATTGGGCTCATAATGCGAACCTTTCAGTGAAAGCTATTATGGGAATAGCTGGTTACAGTGAGATGGCTAAGATGTTAGGATTTAATGACATATCAGATAAATATGCTACTATAGCCAAGAAAATGGCGGTTAAATGGGAGGAAATGGCAAATGAAGGTGATCATTATCGTCTGGCTTTCGATCGCAAAAACACCTGGAGCCAAAAGTACAACATGATCTGGGATAAAATGTGGAATCTAAACCTCTTCCCTAATAATGTAATCGGCACAGAAATCAACTATTATTTAACGAAACAGAATCCTTATGGATTACCATTGGATTCTCGGAAAGATTACACAAAGTCTGATTGGATTATGTGGACAGCAGCCATGTCTTCTGATCAAGTAACCTTTGAGAAGTTTGTAGATCCTCTTTATAAATATGTCAATGAGACGACTTCCCGTGTTCCAATTAGTGACTGGTATGATACCAAAACTAATCAGATGACAGGGTTTAAGGCTCGTTCGGTAATTGGAGGGCACTGGATGAAGGTATTAATAGATAAAATGTTGAACAATCAATAATTCTAATCTAATTTATTATGAAATGTAAAACAGTAAAAAGTGAATTTAGGAGAATTCAATGGATTCTACTTGCTTTATTAACGCTTTGTCTTGTAAGTTGTAAGGATGATGAAGAAAAGCAGGTAGAACCTTATGATCCTAGTAAACCAGTGGAGATAACAGATTTTACTCCAGACTCTGGCGGTGGAGATACTTATATAGTTGTGTATGGGAAGAATTTTGGAACAGACACTTCGCTGATAAATTTAACAGTCGGTGGAAAACAAGCTAAAGTCATCAGTGTCCTTGGAGATTATATGTATGCTATTGTCCCTCAAAAAGCTTTTAAAGGAAATTTTATATTAACTGTTGGAGAAGGAGAAAATACCCAGACAGTAGAAGCCGAAAAGAAGTTTGATTATAAGAGACAATTAGTTGTATCCACTCTTTGCGGAGAAACAGATGATAAAGGTCATTATGAAATAAAAAATGGACCATTTAACGACTGTGGTGGTATCGATGAGCCAACCTGGTTCTCATTTGATCCAGAGAATAAACATATTCTTTATTTGGCACAAGATGAAGGCAGTAAGCCTATTCGTGTACTGGATTTAAAGAATGAACATATATATTCTAACACTCAATTTAGTATAGAACGTCCACGTACTATCACTTGGACTTTAGGGAAAGATGGTATAAAAGATACAATGATTATTGCTAGTGATAGAGGTGGTGACCGAGATGTAAATAACTGGTATTTAGTGCGTGATAGGACTAAACCTATTCATGAAGCTTTTAACGTGACCCCTCAGCCTCTTATGGAAGGTAAAAATTGTAATGGTTCTGCTATTCATCCTGTGAATGGAGAATTATATTATAATTCTTATGCGTTAGGTGATGTTTTTAGATTTGATTATAGAAGTGCTTGGGATCCAGATAGAAAAGTATTTGATTATACAAAGAGAGAAAAGTTGTTTTCTATTCAGGATGTGAATTGGGAGTTTAACATGGTGATCCATCCGACAGGACGATATGCTTATATTGTAGTTGTTAACAAGCACTATATAATGAGAACCGATTATGATAATGTAAAGAAAAAATTCGGAGTCCCTTATTTGTTCTGTGGCTCAGTAGGAAATGCGGATTGGGTAGATGGGACAGGTGATAAAGTTCGTCTGAATACCCCTTATCAAGGTGTTTTTGTTAAGAATGAAAAATATGTTGAAGAAAAGGGAGAAGATGAATATGACTTCTATTTCACTGACAGGATGAATCACTGTATTCGTATTTTAACACCGGAAGGAAGTGTTACAACATTTGCTGGACGGGGTAGCTCTGCTTTGAATTCTAATCCATATGGATATGTGAATGGTGCATTACGTGAAAAAGCTCGTTTTGATCGCCCTTCAGCATTAGCGTATGATGAGGAAACAGAAACCTTTTATATCGGTGATTGGATGAACCATCGTATTCGCAAAATAGCTTTAGAAGAAGGAGAAGATACAAGTGAAGAAACCAATAATTAACAAATGATAACACACATGGAGATGAAAAAAGTCCTGTTAATATTTATACTGTTACTTAGTTGCATATCGGGCGTCTGGGCGCAAGAATCAATTATTGTTACAGGGGTCGTTACAGACAGAAATAAAGAACCGTTAGTCGGCGTTAATATTACAGTCGGTGATGTGGTGGGATTGGGAACTATTACCGATATTAATGGTAAATATAAAATTAAACTAGAACCTTATCATCGATTAATATTTTCGTATATAGGTTTTGATAAGGTTGAAGTGTTAGTAAAAGAGCAACGCGTTGTCAATGTTACGATGAAAGAAGCGGAAGCTAGCGTGATTGATGAAGTTGTAATTACGGGTACCGGTGCACAAAAGAAGTTAACAGTGACAGGCGCCGTAACTAATGTCAATGTATCTGATTTGAAGGTCAATCCTACTGGTAACATATCTAATGCGTTGGCTGGTAATGTAGCGGGTGTATTGGCTATGCAAACTTCTGGGCAACCTGGAAAAAATTCTTCAGAGTTTTGGATTCGTGGTATATCGACATTCGGTGCTAGTAATGCAGCTTTAGTATTAGTTGACGGTTTTGAACGTAACCTGGATGAAATTAATATTGAAGATATTGAATCTTTTACGGTGCTGAAAGATGCTTCCACTACAGCTATCTATGGCTCGCGTGGTGCAAATGGAGTAATTTTGATTACGACTAAGCATGGTAAATCTGGTAAAATTAATATTGATGCAAAAGTTGAAACAACATACAATACTCGTACTATCACTCCTGAATTTATAAATGGATATGATTATGCTTCTATGATTAATGAGGCTCGCATCACACGTGCGCAGGAACCCCTTTATCAGCCATATGAAATGGAAATTCTGAGATTAGGATTGGATCCTGATTTATATCCTAATGTAAACTGGAAAGATGTATTGATGAAGGATGGCGCTATGACATATCGTGCTACAGTAAATATGAATGGTGGTGGTGCTACAGCACGTTATTTTGTTTCTGCTAGCTATATTGATGAGCAAGGCATGTATAAGACAGACGAAAATCTGAGAAAAGATTATAATACGAATGCAGATGCTAAAAGATGGAACTATCGTTTGAATACTGATATTGATATTACTAAAAGTACTTTATTGAAAGTTGGTGTATCTGGATCATTAAAAAAGGTAAATGAACCGGGACTTGGTGGTGATATCTGGCATTCAATTATGGGGCAGACACCTATTTCTATTCCATTGGTATATTCTAATGGTTATATACCAGCCTATGGAACTGGTAATCAAACGAATCCCTGGGTACTTGCGACACAAACAGGATATAATGAAGTATGGGAAAATAAAATTCAGACGAATGTGACTCTTGAACAGAAGTTGGATTTTATCACGAAGGGACTTAGTTTTGTAGGGCGTTTTGGCTATGATACTAATAATAAGAATAACATCAAACATGAAAAATGGCCTGAACAGTGGAAAGCTCAACGTTTTCGTGATGAGAATGGAGAACTTGTTTTTGAACGTATTTCGACAGAGCAAAAGATGAGAATCTCTAGTGGAGCTTCCGGTGAGAGATTGGAATTTTTTGAAGCTATTTTGCAGTATGATCGTGGTTTTAAAGAACACCATTTGGGCGGAACGTTAAAATACAATCAGGATTCTAAGATAATGACTGTAAATATTGGAGACGATATGAAAAAGAGTATTCCTCGTCGTCATCAAGGTTTGGCAGGGCGCGTAAGCTATAATTGGAATTATCGATATTTTGCTGATTTTAATTTTGGATATAGTGGTTCTGAGAATTTTGCGACTGGCCATCAATTCGGTTTCTTCCCAGCCTTTTCTGCAGCATGGAATATAGCAGAAGAGCCTATTATCAAGAAAAATCTGAAGTGGATGAATATGTTCAAACTCCGCTATTCCTATGGTAAGGTAGGTAATGATAATTTTGGTGATGATGTTAGATTTCCTTATATGTATACAATTGGCAGTGGCGGTGGTTATCAGTGGGCCGATTATAATTATGACAAAAACTTTGGGGGAAAGATCTATACTGACTTGGCATCTAACAATGTGACATGGGAGATTGCAACTAAGCATGATATTGGTATAGACTTATCATTGTTCAATGACAAATTTACAGCTACTATCGATTATTTCCATGAACAACGTGATGGTATTTATATGACTCGTGATCATTTACCATCTATGATTGGTTTAGATGGTAAGAAACCGAAGGCAAATGTCGGAAGTGTTTTGTCGGAGGGATTTGATGGAAACTTTGCATATAAACAAAGATTGGGTGATATAAATCTTACTATACGTGGTAATATGACTTATAGTAAGAATGAGATTCTTGAAAGAGATGAAGCATATAATGTCTATGCTTATCAAATGAATGAAGGACATCGCGTAGATCAGGCCAGAGGATTGATAGCTTTAGGATTATTCAAGGATTATGATGATATCCGTAATAGCCCTAGGCAGGACTTTGGTAGTGTACAGCCTGGAGATATTAAATATAAAGACGTCAATGGTGATGGTGTTGTGAATGATGGTGACCGTGTATCTATTGGTGCTACGACAAAACCAAATCTGATTTATGGCATGGGTATCTCAGCACAGTGGAAAGGATTGGATGTAAATTTACATTTCCAAGGAGCAGGTAAGTCTACATTCTTTATTGATGGTCCTTCTGTATATGCATTTAGCAGCGGTACATGGGGAAATATATTGAGTGATCTTGTGGAGAATCGTTGGATTGACTCTAGTATCTCTAATAATCCGGCTACGGAAAATCCTAATGCTTCTTATCCTCGTTTGAGTTATGGTGGTAGTGGAAATAATTTCCGTCAATCGACTTATTGGTTGCGCAATGGTTCATATTTGCGTTTGAAAACATTAGAGATTGGCTATTCTTTGCCTAAGTCAATGGTGAATAAGATTCATTTCAATAGTATGCGACTTTTCTTTATAGGAACGAACTTACTGACTTTCTCTAGTTTTAAGCTTTGGGATCCTGAGTTAGGAAGTTCGAATGGAGAGACATATCCATTGGCTAAGATGTTTACTTTGGGATTGAGTGTTAACTTGTAATTTGAAAAACGAAATAATGATGAAAAAGAAATATATTCTTTTATCTGCAGTATTAGGTTTGGGATTGGGATTAAGTTCTTGCTCCGATTATTTGAATGTAGATAAGTTCTTTAAAGATAGAATGTCTTTAGAAGATGTTTTTAAAAGTGAAGACTATTCGGAAGAGTGGCTTGCTAATGCTTATTCTTATTTGGCAGGATCAAATGCAGATGTATCTAGCAAGGGACATACTCCTTTTTGCTTTGCCGATGATATGTATTTTGGTGACCGTGATGATTTTTATAAGCGACTGAAGAATGGAGAGTACGGTGAAGGTGATCAACAAGGTCCTTGGGGAGCTTGTTATTCAGGTATTCGTCAAGCATCTATTTTTATTCAAAATATAGATATAAACGAGGAATTTACCCCCGAAGAAATAGCTGATTATAAAGCACAAGCTCGATTTGTAAGAGCTTATTATTATTGGCTGTTGTTGCGCAGATATGGACCTGTTCCATTGTTGTCGGAAGAAGGTCTTGATTATACCGAAAGTTACGATGCTTTATCCAGATCACGGAATACATATGATGAATGTGCTAATTACATTGCCGATGAAATGGCTCTTGCAGCTAAAGATCTACCTCTTACACGTGGACCATTATCGATAGCTCGTCCTACTCGTGGAGCAGCTTTAGCTGCCCGTGCAAAAGTGTTATTATATGCGGCTAGTCCTATTAATAATCCCCGTCCTACAGACATAGAGAAGTTTACGGATCTGCTGGATGATCAAGGGAAATGCTTGATAGCACAAGAATATGATGAGAGAAAATGGGCAAGAGCAGCAGCTGCTGCACGTGATGTAATTGAACTGAATCAGTATGAACTTTATCATGCTGGGATTCGGGAAACTGAGGCTCCTGGTTTTCCAAAAACTATTGCTCCACCTGCCGATGGTAATTTCTCAGAAAAAGAATGGCCAAATGGTTGGAAGAATATAGATCCGTTTGAATCATACCGGTCCATATTTAATGGACAATTAGCTGCAGAAAATAATCCCGAGTTAATATTTACTCGTGGTCAGAATCAGAGTACGGAAGGTATCAATGTTATGGTAGGGCACCAGTTGCCTCGTTTTACAAGTGGTTGGAATACGCATGGTCTCACACAAAAACAATGCGACGCTTATTATATGAATGATGGAGAAGATTGTCCAGGTAAAGAACGTGAATTGAATATTCCAGGACGTAGTGACACCCGTGAACGCGCCACAGGTTTCGTAACAAAAGAAGATGTGGATGCAGGGCGTTATAAACCTTTGGCAGAGGGAGTTTCTCTACAGTATGCTAATCGTGAACCTCGTTTCTATGCTTCAGTTGCATATAGTGGTTCTGTATGGTATTTCTTAAAGGCTGATAAAGAAGATAATAAGGGACCAAAGCAGATATTCAATTATCGTGGTGGTGGTAATGGATATACAAATACTATGTTTTGGTTACGTACTGGCATTGGCGTTATGAAATATATTCACCCGGATGATGCCAATGACAATAATAGTAATAACGATGGATGGACGCATATTCGGAAAAAAGCAGAGCCGGCTATTCGTTATGCAGAAATATTGTTGATCTATGCGGAAGCTTTAAATGAATTGATTGGTAGTTATGACGTCGCTTCATGGGATGAAACCAAAAAGTATTCTCTTAGCCGGACAGAAGATGAATTGAAAAAGGGGATTCAACCGATACGTATTCGTGCGGGAGTGCCTGATTATGATGCAGCAGAATATGGAGATCGGGACTTATTCAGAGCTAAATTGAAACGGGAACGTCAGATAGAGTTTATGGGGGAAGGTCATCGTTATTATGATTTACGTCGTTGGAAAGATGCATCGGTTGAAGAATCATTACCTATTTACGGATGTAACACGCTTATGACTGAACAACAAAGGGATTTATTCCATACTCCGGTAGTTGTTCCTTCATTGCCTACAACATTCTCTCGTAAAATGTATTTTTGGCCTATTTCTCATGATGAATTGAAGAAGAATAAGCGTTTGACTCAGAATCCTGGTTGGACTTATAATGATTAATTCTAAATATAATATCATATGAAAAAGATATATAACTATTTGTTAATGGTAGTTTGCCTGTCAATAATTTGTTCTTGTAACGATGAGTGGAAGGACGAACAATATAATCAGTATATTTCTTTTAAAGCTCCAGTGGATAGCAAAGGATGTACTCAGATCAACGTTAGGTATAAGAAAGATGGTAAGACGACCTATAAATTACCTGTGATTGTCAGTGGCTCAACCATGAATGAAAAAGATTTGAATATTCATTTTGCTGTCGATCCGGATACTCTTGATATTTTCAATATTGAACGGTTCAATACACGTACGGAGCTTTTTTATGAGGAGTTGCCATCAAAATATTATAGTTTTTCAGAAACGTTGCAAATTCCTGCTGGCGATTGTGTAGGGTTGCTAGATGTTGACTTCTCACTCAAAGATCTGGATATGGTGGAAAAATGGATTTTACCTATTACTGTAACTGACGATCCTTCATATAATTATCAGTCTAATCTGCGTAAGCATTATCGTAAAGCGTTATTGAGAATAATGCCATTTAATGATTTTTCAGGTTCATATAGTACGACTGCTATGAAGACATATTTTTATGATTCAGATAAAAATGAAACTGTTGGAGATGCTATGGTTGCTAATACTCGTACTGCTTATGTTGTGAATGATAGTACAGTGTTTTTCTATGCTGGTTTGATGGATGAAGATTTGGAAAGGAGCAAGAGACGTCTGTATAAGATTTATGTAAAATTCAATGCAGATAAATCACTGACTTTAGAAGCAGATAATGACGATATTAAGTTTGAAGTACCTGATGGTACTACACCAATTTATTCGACAACAAAGAATATGGATGATACCCGGCCTTATATTGAGCATCGTTATACAACTTTGCGGTTGACTTATTTGTTCAATGACATCACTTCGGCTCCGGTTCCCATTCGTTATAAAGTGACTGGTACTTTATTGCTTGAGCGTAAAATTAATCTTCAGATTCCAGATGAGGATCAGGCTATTGAGTGGTAATAATTAGGTGTGTGATTAGAATGGAAAGAGGCTGAACTCAGAAGTATATTTTGAGCCAGTCTCTTTCCATTTTTCATTTTATACTTATAGCTGGGAGACACTTAAACTAATTGTTCTTGTTAAGGCTTTCTATGATTCTAGAGTATTCCTTGAACGTTATTAGAGCTTTTTTGTCAGATATTGTTCTTTATTGGTCAGAGTTTTTCATTTATTCTTTAATAACTTTCTTATTTTTGTATGAGGCATCAAAAGGCCGAAGTTAATTAAATCAGAATAATAATGAATATAGAAAAACATTTACCTTGGCTTGGCGCTTTACTTCCTCTTGTGAGTGTGCAGGCAGAAACTCCTCCCAATGTAGTTATTATTTATATTGATGATATGGGCATAGGTGATATTGGTTGTTATGGAGGCAAGTTTGTTGCGACACCCAATATTGATAAACTGGCACAGGACGGAATACTGTTTAATCAATATTATTCTTCTGCTCCGGTTAGTTCGCCGTCCCGTTGCGGGTTGACAACAGGGCTTTTCCCACTCGAGGTAGGAATTAATACTTTCCTCAATGATAAAGCAAGTAACAAAAGATGTGAACAACGTAATTATCTGGATGACAAACTTCCTTCGATGGCGCGTGCCTTTCAGAATGCGGGCTATGCTACCGGGCACATCGGTAAATGGCATATGGGAGGCGGGCGTGATGTACATAATGCGCCTTCTATCAAAAATTATGGTTTCGATGAATATCTTTCCACCTATGAAAGTCCCGATCCGGACCCTGCAATAACGGCCTCTAAATGGATTTGGTGTGATAATGACAGTGTAAAACGCTGGAAACGTACGGAATATTTTGTAGATAAGAGTATTGATTTTATTGAGCGTCATAAAGAGACTCCTTTCTTTCTCAATCTTTGGCCGGATGATATGCATACTCCATGGGTACCGGAGTTTAAACAAAAAGAAAGAAAAAGTTGGGAAACGAAAGAGGCTTTCTCGCCTGTGCTTGGAGAGATGGATAAGCAAATCGGTCGTTTTATAAAGGCACTGGATGATATGGGATTATCAGAAAATACAATTATCATCTTCACTAGTGACAATGGGCCTGCACCTAGTTTTAAAGCTGTTCGTTCTGCTTATTTGAGAGGGACCAAGAATAGTCTTTATGAAGGTGGTATCCGTATGCCGTTTATTGTTAAATATCCAAAGAAGATAAAACCTGGGCAGGTGAACAATTCTTCAGTGTTATGTGCTGTGGATTTATATCCTACTTTGTGTTCTGTAGCCGGAATAAAAACAGAAAAGAATTATAAAGGCGATGGACAGAATTATGCGAAGGTTCTGCTCGGCAAATCGGAAGCCAAACGAAAAACTGATTTGATGTGGGACTTCGGTAGGAATAAGCATTTTATGTTTCCTGGAAATCCTTACGATAGAAGTCCGCATCTGGCTATACGCAGTGGCAAATGGAAACTGTTGGTGAATGGAGATGGAAGCGATCCGCAGCTGTTTGACATGGAACAGGATAAATTCGAAAAAAATAATATAGCTGGAGAACATTCAGAGTTAGTAGCAAAACTAAGCAAGAAAGTATGCGAATGGTATGCCAGAAATAAAGATAAAGGATTGCAAACAGACCGCTAATTAAAAATACATGAATTCAAAAACTCTTCTTTTGCCGGCAGCACTGATGATAGCCGGCAATTCCGCAGCAAATGCAAAAGGGAAAAAGTCTGATAAAAGACCGAATATCCTGGTGATTCTTGCGGATGACCTTGGCTATTCTGATTTAGGATGCTATGGCAGTGAAATTCAGACTCCTAATCTTGACAGGCTGGCACAGCAAGGAGTACGTTTCAACCATTTCTATAACGCCAGCCGTAGCTGTCCGACTCGTGCCTCTTTGCTGACCGGGCTATATCAACATCAGGCAGGAATCGGACGAATGACTTTTGATGATAACCTGCCCGGATATCGTGGTACGCTTTCACGCAATGCGGTTACGATAGCCGAAGTATTGAAAGAATCCGGATATACTACCAGTATGGTCGGAAAATGGCATGTTGCCGAGACTCCATTGCGTAAAGATCAACGTGAATGGCTGGCACATCATGTTTACCATGACACCTATTCGGATTTGTGCCATTATCCGGTGAATCGTGGTTTCGATTCGCATTACGGAACTATTTATGGAGTCGTAGACTACTTTGACCCGTTTAGTCTGGTTGAAGGAGAAGTACCTGTAAAAGAGGTACCGGAGGGATACTATATTACTCAGGCACTTTCAGATCGTGCTGCAGAAGAAGTGACGGAGTATGCCAAAGACGATAAACCGTTTTTTATGTATTTGGCTTATACTGCCCCACATTGGCCGTTACACGCTTTGCCTGAGGATATTGAAAAATATAAGGATACTTATAAAGTTGGTTGGGAAGCTATACGCGATGCCCGTTATGAGCGTCAGAAACAACTGGGAATATTTCCGGGAATGGATGACTTTTTATCTGAACGTCAGTTCAAGGACAGATGGGAGGACAATGTACACGCGGAATGGGATGCCCGTGCGATGGCTGTGCATGCTGCAATGATCGACCGTATGGATCGTGGAATTGGTCAGGTTGTTGATGCGCTGGAGAAGACCGGTCAGCTGGATAATACACTGATTCTTTTTCTCTCTGACAATGGTTGTAGCAATGAAAATTGTCAGAATTACTCTCCGGGAGAGAATGACCGCCCGGATATGACTCGCAAAGGGGAGAAGATGGTGTATCCTCATAACAAAGAGGTATTGCCCGGTCCACAAACTACCTATGCTTCATTGGGAGCTCGCTGGGCAAATGTTGCCAATACCCCGTTCCGTTTTTGGAAGGCCAAGTCTTATGAAGGAGGTATCTGTACTCCGATGATTGCGCATTGGCCGAAAGGGATTAAAAAGAATGTGGGAGGTATAACATCTGAGATTGGTCATGTAATGGATATCATGGCCACCTGTATAGACATGGCAGGTGCTACTTATCCGACTAAATACAAAGGGAACGATATAACCCCTATGGAAGGAAAGAGTTTGCTTCCTGTTTTCAAAACAGGTCATCGAGAGGGACATGATTATTTGGGCTTCGAACATTTCAATGAACGTGCCTTCCTGTCCAAAGACGGTTGGAAACTGGTCCGTCCGGGTGAGAATGCCAAATGGGAGTTGTATAACTTGAATGAAGACCGTAGTGAACAACATAATCTGGCAGATAAATATCCGGGAAAGATGAGCGAAATGGTGAATGCTTATGAAGCATGGGCGAAACGTTGTATGGTAGAACCATATCCGGGCCAAAAAAGAAATAAAAACAGCGTAAAGAGAATGGAAGAATAAGTAGGGATGAAAATAGCAAGGAATGGGAACGTTGGGCGCATGCGAACTTTGTTTTGCCTAAACATCCGAAAAAATGAAAGAAGGCAGATGAAGAGCAAATTGATCTTGAGGTGTCTATGGCAGTAGATGGGATGTTATGATGTAACTGCCAATTGAAATTATTTAATATCGCCCCTGATTCTTTAGAAATCAGGTGCGATATTAGTTATAGCAGGAACGATACTCATTGTGAGTATCTGTATCTTATTGGGATGCTCCCATTGTAGAATATGTCATACTGCCGATTTTACCATCATTACTCAATGTTTCGGCTTGGATAATTAATGGGGTGGAATATTGATTGTTATAACACTCGATGACCACTTTTCCGTTATTGTCTGTCTGCACAGACGGATTCCAGTAAAGCGTCCGTCTTTTGTCAACCTGATCTTTATATAATTCTTTGTCCGGATAAGCGAGAGAATAATATTCTAATGCCGGAGTATACCCCTGCATCATCGTTTGACGGGTTCCAAGAGCGGCTGTCTCATGCTTATTCAAAACGTTATGTCTGGGTAGTGGTATCAGATAAAAGATGCTGTATTTATCTAATTCCGATATGTTCACATCGTTTGAGTTAGAAAGTTTTGTGTTCTGAATGATTTCGTCGCTAATTCCTCCGCTACCCTTACCGATAATGATTGAGGCTAATCCATCTACTTCAGTCAACATCATTTTGACTTCTGTTTCGGATAGAATCCTGTTCTCCATAATGTAGCAGATCGGTTTTTGACGGTAAGTATAGGTGTCATTTGTTCGATCCCAATAGAAGAGAGGGCTTAGTTTTTCCATTAATTCAGGAATCGTAGTAACCACTTTCCCATTGTCACGGAGCTTATCTACTGATTGTCGTATATCATAGTAAGCATCAATACTTTGCTCGTTGATCTTAGTAGTCATGTTTGTACTTTTGGAACGGCGCTTGCTTTTAATTTCAACTTCGTCCAATAGATAAAGACCGTCTGCCCGGCGGACAGAATCCATATACAGAGAGTCGAACTTTTCTGCTTGTTGCTGCCAGTGATCCATGCTGCTCCACTTGGGATGTAGTTCGCTGTAGCCATAAGCCCGGACAGCTGGTGAGAAATGGCGATCAATAAAGATGGAAGCATCTTTGTTCCGTTCCTTACCAGCTTTTCGGGTTTGGATAATAGCTTCCAGTTCTCCTTCAAAGTCTTCCATCGGGATGCTGAAATACCCGTTCTCATCCGTGACAGTTTGCCCGGTAATAATATTCGCATCTTTTTTGACCATTACACTAAGGTCTATATTCTTTAGTTTATTTTTGAGAATAGTTGACTTTACTTGTCCATATAGCACTAATTGAGATTCAGGAGCCTGATTGGCAACAAATGGAGTCGTTCCGATAAGTTGGCTCATATCATATTTGCGCCATCCATGTACCAATAATAGTATATCCAGTTCTTTCTGCTTTCGGGGAGAAGCTTCTGTGAAATAATATCCCGGTTGATGTATATAGCCTTTTAAATCAGATGTTAAAAGAAGATCGGTGAAAAGATTATTATCGTATGCTGAATAGTCCGAACGGAGAGCATCGCGGATACTCACCGATAACTTACTTGGGATGGGTTCTCCCAAGGCGTTGTTTACTTGAAGTTCGCAGCGGATTGGAGCGTATGGGGCATATATTGTTTTCAGTCCATTGGGAGATATTTGCAAAGGTGCCCGAGGAGAGGAAAATACGAATCGTTCGCTTATTGTATTTCCTGCACGGTTGATGAGGCTGATTTGTAAGACCCCTGGCGGTAATTTACGGGATAACAAGGTGAAACTCTGAGGCTTATTTACCTGGCAACAGATTAATTGATAAGCATATGGACGTCCTTGGTGATTAACGAAAACTGCTAATGTGTCTTGAGGGGTCGAAGCATTGCAGGCGACCTCTACCGAGATTGCTCCGGCATTGTTGTTTATTTTTAAAACATATCCATTGGGCAATGCTTTAGGAAGCGAAAATTTGTAATCTTTTCCATGATAGTTTACCTTGGCTATAGCAGGTTTAGCAGAAGGTGTGTACTCAAAACATCCCATTCCATCGTGTAAAGTCTCGAAAGAAGTGATTTCTTGTCCTTCTTGGGTGTACAGGGTACCTGATAAATTAATCTCACCTTCACTTTTACTTTCTGCTTTAAAAGCTACCTGTGATGTAAGCCCTTCTACCAGTTGTCCTCCTTCCGGAAAGAAACGCAGACTCAGTTTCTCTTTAGTCTCTTCCGGTCTTGTTTCCATAGAAGGACTTAATTCATAAGTGCTGATGCTACGTTCCAGCTGATCGCTGTTTGACAGTTGATAAATAGGGAAAGTACGTGAAAAATAATGCGGCTCGTTAAAGGCAAGCATCCAGCGGGTGTAGGCACGTACTTCATAATAGCCTGACAACATTGATTTGGATAGTACAAACTGACCGTTTCCTTCTCCTTGTGTCAATTTGATAATCTGTTTGTCGGTTATGTGACCTGCCTGATCTACCAACTCCACGTATAAAGGACGGCTGATTGAACTGAAAACTTGTTTCTCGGCAAGAGTTACATACGCTTTGAACCAGATAGTGTCACCTACATAATAACTTGTATTGTCGAAATGCAGATAAGCTTTTTCGCGTGGATAAGTTTCAGCAAAGGTTTGAGCTTGATTCATATATTGTTCAAATACCACTTTGGCCGGTGGATTTTCGCCATGAACACCTGTCATCAAGATACTGCATAAGAGTATAAATAAGAATCTTTTGTTTTTCATATTAGTGTTTCTATTTTAAAGGGAGCCATACTTTATGACTGCTGTTTTTATCTCTGTTTGCTACCATATAGTAAGGAATTGCTATTCCGGACCATTCATTATTGTTTATTTGTATGATGTTTACATCGCGGAATTGCTGATGTTGTTTGCCAATAGCATATTGAGTCTCTGGCATTATTCTCATCTGATTGAGGTCCGGGTTATCGCAACTTTCAATACAGTAAATCACAGGACCGGATGCTAATGCAACCTGTTGATTCAGTTCCTTGATCTGATGGTTAGGAGTAATAATACGTGGATTCATCGGGAGTTTCAGCATTACTTTATCCTTAGGATACCACTTGCGGTCAATCTCTGCGTATCCATCTTTGATTTTGAGATTGACAGGTTGATTGTTTACATAGAGTTTAATCTCATCCTTCAGATCAGATTCATACAAACCATAAGGATTTTCTATTCCCTGTGCCCATCCCGGAATGCGTATTCGGAGTGGGAATCGGGTTGCTTTTAGGGGACTGACTGTCAGTTGTACAGTCCCGTTCCACGGATATTCGGTTTCTTGTTTGAGCTGAATTTCTTTTCCTTTACTTAGCTGAATCTGTGTTTCACTGCCCACAAATAAGTTGATATAAATCCCCTTGGTATCGTGAGAATAGATAAATCCGGGGAATGCTCCGGTAAATTTCAGGAACATGGGAGGACAGCAAGGACAGCCGTGCCATTCCCAACGGTTGTGCTTTTCAGCATTGAGTGGATTCTGATACGTATACTGATTGCCTGAAAGGGAAACAGCCGTCAATGCACTGTTATAAAGTACTCTTTCCAGTTCATCCATGTATTTTCCCTCTCCGGTCAGCTCATTCATACGTTGGCTGAAGAAACCGGCGCCGATGGCAGCACAAGTTTCCAGATAAGCATCAGCGGGAAGATAATAATCAGGACCGAATTTCTCGTCTTCATGGATGGCCCCCACACCTCCGGTGATAAACATTCGCTTACCGATCATATTGTCCCACAGCCGTCTGGCTGTTTCTACATAGGCTGAAGAATGATTCTCAAGTGCGGCGGTAGCAATGCCTGTTGCCAGTAAAGTTGCACGTACAGCATGCCCTTCTATTGTTTGTTGATCGAATACGGGAATGGAATCCTGTGCATAGTCTCCCCAGGAAGGGCGGGAGTGAGGGCCGTATTGTGCTTCTGCATATTGGTTTTCCCTAATCCATCGTTCTGCTTTCTCGTTGCCCCAACTCTTCCATAAGGGGAATCCACAGTGATGTCCTCTGTTTTCTATCCAGAAAGTGAGCAGTTTCCAATAGTCATCTTCATTGACAGGCACTTCAAGTTCCGTTTTTAGCTCCGGATGCTGTTTGTACAGCCAATACAGTTTAATAATTGCTTCTTCCGGTCCGGAATGTGAAGGGACGATGTTCTTCTTAGGCTGTTCTCCCATGTATTCGCACATGTAGTTTGCCAGACGGGTTGCTACGGAGAGTAATTTCGTCTTTCCGGTGGCCAGATAATAGTGCACACCGGCTTCTATCAGCATACCGGAGTTATATACCTCATGCTGCCATCTCAGAAATCCCCCGTTTTCACCCCATCGGTGTTCCGGTTCGTCAAGAGTAGTGTAGGTGTTGATATATCCATTCGGATCTGTAGCCTGTGCGGCTGCAATGCGATTGATGTAGTCATCAACCCGTGCTTCCAGATTTTTGTCGGGATATAATATCAGGTAGTCGGCAATGCCTCGGATCGATTCGTAGATAAGTCCGTCGAACCAGGGCGGGCCTACGTGACCGCCGGTACCTGTACAGCCTTGGGTTACCCGGTCGAAGTTGCTTAACGTATTGTGATTGCCGGGCTCATGAACGTGTTTGCCTTCAAATTTGTTTAATACGTCGTCAATGGTAACACGTTTCCATAATTCCATTTTCGGCGACCAGAAAGAATCATCTATATGTACCTTTCTGGCTTCAATGAAAGTCACTTTACCCATCGGCTTTTGGGCATATGTTGTAGTATACTTGCCACTTAAATTGCATAATGTGAATGCCAATAACAGTGTAAAATGGTGTTTCTTCATAATTCTTCTTTGTGTGATTCAGACTTTTATTCCTTCTTCTCTTTTTGCGGTCTGCTTGGTATCTTTTCAAAAATAGCTTTGATACGCTCCATGTTGAGTTTGGGGCGGCGGTCGTAATAGTAAATACCATTCTTCTCTTGTTCGATATCGGTGAATTGCGTATAGCAGAATCCGGTGATATTGTTGGCAAACAATATAGCATTGATATAACTTTCCAGGCGTTCGTAGAAGCCTTCTTCATTAGTGAGCATATCGCCATATCCCCATGAGTTATTCCGGTCCTGGCCTTCTGCCCATACAACTCCTCCGAATTCTCCGACAAAGAGAGGCTGGTTATGCTGATAATTATTGTCGGACTTTAGGCGCAAAGAGAAGCGTGTCGGGTCCGATTCGTAATTCCGGAAGTTCCAAATGTCAGTTGTGAAATGTATGTCACCTGCTATATCGTTGACGAGGCGGGTAGGATCAATCGCTTTGGTCAGGCGGTAAGTATCCGAGATCAGTCGTACAAAGGTAGAAGGAAACATATTCACAGACGGTTGATTGAAAGGTGTCCATGTGATAATGGAGGGATGGTTACGATCTCTTATCAGAATCTCCGTCCATTCGCTAAGGAAGTTGCGCGATGCTATTTCATTGCTGATGTTCATGCCCCAGTTAGCGGATTCTCCCCACGTGATAAATCCTAATTTGTCTGCCCAGTAATGGAATCTTTCTTCAAACACCTTTTGATGAAGGCGCGCACCGTTGAATCCGGCAGCTTTACACAACAGAATGTCATTTTTCAGTGCTTCATCGCTAGGGGCAGTCCATATTCCATCAGGATAATAACCTTGATTCAACACAAGACGTTGGAAGTAAGGCTCATTGTTCAGGTAGATCATTCCGTTAGATGTGTGCACTTTGCGCATCCCCGTATACGATTTTACTTCATCAATCACTTTCCCTTTTTCATCTTTGATGCGGTAAGTGATGTCATACAGGAAAGGATCTTCGGGACTCCACAGCTTCATCTTTTTTATGGGAATAACAAGGTTGGAGCCGTTGATACATTTGACCGTTTTCTGGGCGACTTGTCTGTTACCGTCAGATAAGATGATTTCCATTGTCTTGTCATTAGACGATTGATAGAACTCTGGTGTGATGAACAATTGTTCCCCGTCTATATCCGGTCGTGTTTCTACAGCTTTTAATCCATAAGGTGAAACTGCTTCCAGCCATACAGTCTGCCAGATTCCGGTGACGCGAGTGTAGAAGCAGGCAAATGAAGATACTTGAGGAGACTGTTTGCCCACTGCCTGCACGCCTGAGCGAATATCATCAATAACGAAAACAACCAGATTGTGTGTCTGTCCCGGTTTCACTGACCGGGTCAGATCTATCGAGAACGACGAACTGCCTCCGCAATGATTGCCGACGAATTCTCCATCGATAAAGATTTCTGCAAAATAATCCACAGCACCAAAGTTAAGCAATATCTTTTTCCCTTGCCATTCTGCCGGTATAGACAGAGAACGTTGATACCACATCTGATTAATGAAGTCTGTGTAGCTCACTCCGGACAACTTGCTTTCCGGACAGAAAGGCACTGTAATTGTGTTGTTGAAGCTTTTAGCTTCGAACAGCTTGCGGTTTTTCCCGGAGTTGGAAAGATCGAATTCGTATGTCCAAGTGCCATTTAAATTTATCCATTCAGTTCTTTCAAACTGAGGACGGGGATATTCCGGACGTGGAATGTCATTCGTCGCATTTACTGTAAAAGATAACAATAAACCGAACAGAATCAGATGTGATTTCTTCATGATAGTACTTTAATGTTTTGTGCTAATTTACATTATTAATGTGTATTAGTACAAAGGTAAGAATTTAGACTTCTGAAAGAGGCAACATGCTGTTCAATAAAAGAAAAAAACTGTTCATTGATGAGATAAATATTTCTTGTATCTCCTTATTTCCGTTTTAAGCATGAATTTCGGCTTATTTCGACTGAAATGATTGTCTTACTTTTATCTATACCGAATTTTGTTGTTTATTGAACTGCATATTTTCTTTTTTCTCTGATCTTTTTCTTATTTTTGTGATATCAGAGTATAATACTATGGTAAAAGATATTTTTGTTGACAGCACCTTTACTGATGGTGTCATTCATTATTCTATTAAATAAAGAAGTATGAGTGGATTTTTAGGTAATATCGATATAAGTACAGCAATGACAATTGCTGCTGCTATTGTTATCATTTCATCTGTGTGGGGTAGTGTTATAGTGACCAGAAAATTTTATAAGGAACGTAGATTTGTCAGACTGATGTTCTGTTATGGTTGTTACTTGATACTTATTATAATGGTGACATGCCAATGGTGTAGAGTGGTACTTAAATAATAAATAAAACTATGAGAACACTTCTTTTTTTGCTTCTATGTGCAAGTACGAGTTTTGCGATAGCTCAGATTTCCCCAAAAGCTGTTGAGAAGAATAATCAATCTGTGAAAACTGCGGGTTATTTTGATAATCCCGATTCTTTAAATAAGGCTATTAATCTTTTGGATGAGGCGATAGCTTTGGATTCTTCATACAAGTTGGCGTATGCAAATAAGGTTAAATGTTTAATGAGTTTGGGACAAAAGGAGAAAGCACTGCAAACGCTTTTGCAAATAGAAGAATTGCTCCCGGATGATCCCTGCTATATTTTAGGGAAAGGAATGATGTTAGAAGAGAATGCTAAAAGGGATTTGGCTATGGATGCTTATAAGCAAGCTGCCTCTCTTTTCGAAAAACGCTTAAAGGAGAAATCAAGTGAATTGGACTTAATGAATTATGTACTTACACTCTTTTTGAGAGATAACAAGAATCATTCTTTGGATAAAATTGAAAAGGAATATCCTAATGTCTTCAGTCCATCTGTAAGGCAACTCACACAAGGGTTGATAGATAAACTTAGTAATATGGAAAGAGAAGATGCAGTTCATGAAATGATAGGTGGTAGATGAAAAAGGGGGATGAATATAAAGAATAAGTGAATGATGCATCAGATGCAAAAGATGATAATTCATTTCAACTGTGGTTTGCCGACCATAAAATTGTAATTTTGTCTGTAGATACTAAAATTAATATATTATGAAATTGAGATTTGTACATTTGTTATTATTGCAGTCCATAATGCTTCTTCCTTCCTGTTCTAGCCAGAGTAAGAAAAGTATGGATACATCGACAGAACCTGTTGATGTACAGGTGAATGTGCCGGATAGTAGTGTCGCTGAACAACAAGCTATCAGCATGATTAAAGACTTTTATGAGGCTTATGCTGTCAGTTGCCTGTCCATTGGTAAAGAGGCCGTTGCTCTTGGAGATTCAGTTAAGGAAAAGTATCTGACCAAGGAGCTGATTGAAAAAGTGGATAGGTTGGTAAAGGCAACAGATGCTGATCCGATTATTCGTGCGCAAGACTTGGGGGAAGATGATATAAAAACATTGGTGGTGAAGCATTTGAATGACAATTGGTATCAGGTTGACTATACTTCAGCTAAAGGTAGCCAGTTTGAACGTACTGTCAGTATTCCCGTTAGAGTAGTTAACGTTGGTGGACAGTATCAGATTGATGATATAACCGCGGAAAATGAATAGCATAAAAGTAAGTGGTATAAAAAAAGACAAACAGCTCTTTTTTTAAAGTAAAAGATGCTGTTTGTCTAAATTCAACGAGGAAAAGAGTATCTGTTTTATTTCTGTTCTTTGATTTTTTCCATCAGTAGTTTCATATAGTAACCACCTACTACGGAACGTGCCTTAAAGTTCATCATCTTTCCGGTATTCGTATCATGCCAGTCGCTGATAGGCACACGGGAAGTTGTTTCGTTCGCATAATCATAGAACGGGTCAATGAACTTTTGGAAAGTAGCGTCATCCGGTGACATACAAGCACTCCATACAATCCAGTCGGTTTTGGTGTATTGCGCACGAGAGTCCAGTAGCAATCCATATTTATTCTGCTTGGTCAGATAGAAAGGAATTTCTGTGTCGAATATTTTCTGTGGGAAGATGTTCATGTTAAATACTTTGTCCCATACCAGATTATATTTCTGACTCCACGTTCCCGGCTTGTCGAAAGCCAGTTTGTAATGGTCACCGTCGAATGCCATTTTCTCCCATTCTATCGCAAGTTTCTTAGCGGTTTCGATATATCTGTTCGCAGTTGTTTCTTTGCCCAGCATACGTGCCATTTCTCCATATCCGGCAATTGCCATGATTGCTTTGGCAGAAAGGTTGGCGTTGTGTGCCAAGTGTCCGGCAAAGTCGTCTGTGCAAAGCTGGTTTTCCGGGTCCAGCCCATTTTCGATCAGGTAGTTTGCCCACGTAGATAATGTTTCCCAGTATTTGGAAGCATAGTTGGCATTACCTTCCATCATAGAAATTGCAGTGGTTACCAGAATCATGTTTCCGGCCTCTTCGATAGGCATATCTTCACCATAGAGCTGTCCGTTGGCAATAGGATAAGTTCCTAAGTCATGGGCAGGATAAGGTTTGTTCCAGCGTCCGCTTTCGCTATAGTAGAAGATAGAGTTGAGCATACCTTTCATCAGTTCCGTATTATAAATGAGATATAGCGGAGAAGATGGGTAAGTGAGGTCTACCGTATTGATGCAGCCATTGCTGTGGTTCTCTTTGGACAAGAATAACAGGTTGCCTTCTTTGTCGGTAAGGAGCTTATGAGCAGTAATAGAGTGGCGGTAGGTCAAAGCGAGCAGTTCGGCATATTTTCTGCCTCCGGCTTTTTCCGCATCAGCCATTAGTTGCCGGTCGAAAGCGCGACAGCGTTCCATCAATGAAGGATAAGAAGCCTGTGCACGTTCGAAAGCGTCAAAGATGCTGACTTGTCCGTTGTGTTTCCAGTACGCCATACGACGTTCGTAGAAATATTCGATGGCATAGATGTCATCATAGCCTACCATTACATAGCCTGATTTGCCCTGGCTGTCAACCTTGCCCAGGTTTTCGGTATAAGCCATGGCAGGCATACTACTTTCGCTGCGGGAGATCACATTCTGAGAGTTCGGAAGCAATTTGCCGCTGCTGATAAATGATTGCTTCATGTCATAGTAGCTACCTATACTCAGGTCTTTGTTGGGCGCATTGTTGCTGGCCAGGTAGGCATATCCCCAGTCGATACGCACGCCATCTCCTTTACGTTTCACGTAAGGCTGGTCGATGGTACCCGCTTTGAGATAATCCATGCCGTTTTTGCTGATCTTTTCGGAAATTGTTGGTTGTGACGGTTCGTGTACGGCGAGTTGAGGGGTCGTTTCGATATAAACTTGTACGTCGTGTTGTTTCTTATCGAGTGACCGTACGCGATAAGAAATGTAGTTGATGGGAGTTGAGATCAGATCGAGATCCTCCATCAGCAGGGGAGCGGTAAATACAAGGTCCAGTTCTACCGGTCCGCAGGTGAATGTATAGTAAGTCTGGGTAGGTAATACATCGACAGACTTTTGAATAGCGGGTTCTTTGAAATTACTGATTTGTTTATTCTCACGAAACAGTCCGAAATCAACATATGCTCCGCCTGTTGTGTTGTGACAGTGAGCGGCGATGACGTTGGTTCCTTTGCGGAGTTTGGCTTTGGCCGATGCCGACAGTTCGACGGTGACATCGTTATTCCAGGAATAGTCGGTTGCCACCAGCTTTTCACCATTGAGGTAGAGTTCGAAAACATCGTCGTGGGAGTAACGGAGATAGATTTTATCGTTCGTTAAGTCCTGCTGCAGGTCGAAGCTGCGGCGTACCCAGATATCTTCGGTGTTCCACTCTGTGCTGATATACTTCATATCTTTGGTGCCGAAAGCGGCTTTCCCTTTTTTCCATCCGGCATCGTCGAATTGGGCTTGCATCCAGCTGGAAGCAGGCTGAGACAGGGTGTACTTAGCTTCCCAGCGTTCGTCATTCGTCATCGGAAGAATGACTTCCAGATTTTCCTTGTCTTTGCCCATGAAACGATATACTTTCCCGTCTACCCGCAGAGCGCCCAGTAAAGGATGTGTGGCAGCTGTCCAGTGTTCGGTGTTTCCCTCGTTCAGTTCGTTGTAGGGAGACCAGATAGCGAGATAGGTATCGGAGGTGATCAGAGGTACGGACGGCGCGCGTAAAGCGATATCCTGACTTGTTTTAAACAGGTCAGTTGCCTGCACGTTGCATGCAAGGCAAACTGACATGATTGTAGAGAATAGTTTATTCATTAATAAAAAACGTTTATTTATTTAGCGAGTTACAAATTTTCTGGTTGATGGCTTTGATTTTGGGCTCGTCTACTTTGATAACTTTCCGGTCATAAGTAACCAGACCGTTCACTTCTTCTTCCACATCGGTAATTTGTGTGTATACAGCAGCAGAGAATCCTTTCTCGATCAGTTCCAGTAAGTGGTCTGCATATTTGATGTATTCATTAGTCACTTCTTCCGGTGTATTGAACTTCACATAGCCCCAGTTCTTGTCTGCCAGCCACAGATGTCCTTTCAGTGCCATACCTATACCGCCATATTCGCCCAGTACGGTAGCGCGTGTCGGATCATAAAGGTAGAGGTTCGGTCCGGGATAGTTGTGCAGGTCGAGAATATCACCACAAGTATAGTGATTACCGCCACTGGCAGGATTTACCAGACGGCTGGGGTCATATTCTTTAGTCCATGCAGCGATTTCAGGTGTTTTGAATTGCCCCCATGCTTCGTTGAAAGGTACCCATACACCGATGCTGGGATAAGAATACAAGTAGTCGATAATTTCTTTCCACTCTTTGCGATAGTTGGCTTCTGATTTGGCAGAACGGATGGCGTCTGCGCCGTCATAATATTTGTGCATTTGCCATTCAGCGGGGCCACGGCCACCATTCGGCATGTCTTGCCATACGATCAGTCCGAGTTGGTCACAATATGTATACCAGCGTGCAGGTTCTACTTTCACATGTTTGCGCACCATATTGTAGCCGAAGTCCTTAATCTTTTTCAAGTCATATACCAGTGCTTCATCTGTCGGAGCTGTGTATAGACCGTCAGGCCACCATCCCTGGTCGAGCGGACCAAATTGGAAGTAGTCTTTGTTGTTCAGTTGCAGGCGCGTAATGCCATTCTTGTCTTTGTGAGTTGAGAATTTACGGAGAGCAGTATAGCTCTTCACTTGGTCTATAGCTTTGCCGTCCTTATACAGGGTGACTTCCATATCATAGAGTGAAGGAGATTCGGGTGACCATAGTTTGACATCTTCCGGCATCGTTAATTCTACCGGTACACCATTGAGCGCTGCTCCTTTGGCTACCAGGTTTTTGCCGTCGAACACTTTCACTTCTACTTTGTCCGGAGAGCATATATTAGTAGCTACTTCCACTTTGACCGTTTTCTTGTCGATATCCGGAGTTGTTTTCAGGTGGGCGATGTGCTGTGCAGCTACCGGTTCCAACCATACAGTCTGCCAGATACCTGTGACTGGTGTATACCAGATTCCTTCCGGTCTTTCTACCTGTTTTCCTCTCGGCTGTTCGCCACGGTCGGCGGGGTCCCATACTTTCACAACCAATTGGTTATTGCCTTTATTCAGTGCGGAAGTAATATCAAAGTAGAATGGAGTGAAACCTCCCGTATGTTCTCCTACTTTTACGTCGTTTACCCAAACGTCGGCTTTCCAGTCTACAGCTCCGAAGTGCAGTAATATTTGTTTGCCTTTCCAGGATGAGGGTACGTCAAATGTGCGTTGATACCATAATTCCTGATGTTCGTTAATCCTTTTACCTACTCCGGATAAAGAAGATTCTACTGCGAAAGGAACCAATATTTCTCCTTGATAATTGCCTGGAGCAGCTTCTCCTTTTTTAGTAATCGCATAATTCCAGCTACCATTCAGGTTTTTCCATTCATGGCGTTCCATGATGGGGCGTGGATATTCCGGTAATACGTTTTTAGGATTCAACTGCTCACCCCACGGAGTCTTTATCTTATCACCGGCGGGCTTCCATTGAGCGAATGTCGGGCTGCAAAGAGCCAATGCGAATAGCACTGCTAGAAAATTCTTTTTCATGGTAATTCTTTTTATATGTATTAAATAGAAGAAATCAGTCTTATCGTAAGGGATATTGCAAAGAAAAGCCAATCAGAGGAAAATGAAGGAAATTTGCTGTTCAATAAATGATAAATGCTCGTCAATTTATTATGAAAAATAGCTTTTTCTGTAATAATGGTCAGTTTTTATCCTTAGTTGGATAATGTTTTTAAGTAAGGAAGAGCCTTCTGATGTTATTGGTGATTTGAAAAAGAGTGAAGAGATGCAGAACTTTGTCGGGCTTTTCAGACTTGGAGGGATTTCTTTAGCGTTTTTTTATTTTGATAGAGATGTATGTGGGCATTTATGTATAAAATGGTTGTTTTTTATCCTTAATTGAATAGTAAATGGCATTTATTGCCGAAGATAATTCCGACTTTTGGGGTGAGAACAGTTGTATGCTATAGCTATCCAAGAACCTGGTAAATGAACTGAAAAACAACTATAATAAACTTTATCAATGAGAATTCTTTTTTTATTAGTGGTATTGTCGGTAGCTTCTGCTTTGCAATCGCAGGTAGTTGTAAAAGAGAATATAATTCAGAGTAAGTCTGCTTTTCCTTTGGTAACTTCCAATGCGAAAGCAGCAGTGGTTTATGATGCCGATGACTATCTGGTGGTACAGAAGACAGCGGAACTTTTTGTTGCGGATGTCGAATCAGTGACCGGGAAACAGTTGCGGCTGACGGATACGGTGAAAGGCGACAAAGAGATTATTGTGGTGGGTACGATTGAGAAAAACCGACTGATCCGCCAGTTGGCAGAGAAGGGCAAATTAGATATCTCTCCTCTGGAAGGAGCATGGGAACGTTATTTGATTCAGGCCGTTTCCCGCCCATTTCCCGGAGTCAGCAAGGCGCTGGTGATAGCGGGAAGTGACAGGCGCGGGGCAGCGTATGGGCTTTTCTCTCTTTCGGAGATGATGGGAGTATCGCCCTGGCACTGGTGGGCCGACGTTCCGGCAAAGAAGCATAAGACGCTTTATGTTGACGCCCCGGCCACCCTGTCCAAAACTCCTTCGGTGAAGTACAGAGGAATCTTTCTGAATGACGAAGACTGGGGACTGAAACCTTGGGCTGCCAAGACATTCGAAAAAGAAAGAGGAAATATCGGTCCGCGTACTTATGCCAAAATATGCGAACTGTTGCTGAGGCTGAAAGCGAATCATCTCGCACCGGCTATGCATCCTGTTTCTACCGCGTTCTATAAGATACCGGAAAATAAACTGGTAGCTGATACCTTTGCCATCGTTATGGGCTCCAGCCACTGTGAACCGTTATTGCTGAACACCGCCAGCGAATGGGATAGCAAGACGATGGGCCCTTGGGATTATAACAAGAACAAAGATAAAATCAACGAGGTCCTGAGCAATCGTGTGAAAGAGAACTGTGCTTATGAGAATGTATATACACTGGCTTTAAGAGGTTTGCACGATGCGGCTATGGGCGGCGGAGATGTACCGATGCGGGAAAAGGTGAAGATGCTGGAAAGTGCATTGAATGCTCAGAGAGACATTATTGCCCGGCATATTGACAAACCGGTAGAGGCTATCCCGCAGGCGTTTACCCCTTATAAGGAAGTGCTGGAAATCTACTCGAACGGATTGGAACTGCCGGACGATGTTACGATTATCTGGGCAGACGATAATTTCGGATACATGAAACGGCTGAGTGGTCCGCATGAGCAAAAGCGTTCCGGACGTGCAGGTGTTTACTATCATATATCCTATTTGGGTGTGCCTCATAGCTATCTGTGGTACAGTACTACTCCGCCGGCTTTGATGTACGAAGAACTCCGTAAGGCGTATGATACGACTGCCGACCGTGTTTGGCTGGCGAATTGCGGAGACTTGAAAGGAGCTGAAACGCAAATCTCCCTCTTTCTCGATATGGCTTATGATATCGATCAGTTTAATGCCGGTAATGTCGCTACTTATCCGGCACGTTGGCTGGCTAAGATGTTCGGTGAGCAGTACTACGACTTGTTTCAGGACATAACTTGTTCTCATATCAATCTGGCTTTCTCCAGAAAACCGGAGTACATGGGCTGGGGGTACTGGAATAATTATTGGGGAGGCGGAGAGAAGCGCACGGATACCGAGTTCTCTTTTGCAAACTATAATGAAGCGGAAAGACGCCTGACCGAGTATAGCCGTATTGGAAAAAAGGCGGAGAATCTATTGGCTGCGTTGGATGAAGAGAGCCGGCCAGCTTTCTATCAATTGGTCTATTATCCGGTGAAGGGGGCCGAACTGATGAATCACATGACTATAAAAGGACAATTTTACCGCCAGTATGTCCGTCAGCAACGTGCTGCTGCCGACCGGCTTAAAGCACAGGTGAAATGTTATCATGATAGTCTGGAGATCATAACCGATGGATATAACTCTCTGCTGGATGGAAAGTGGAAGTACATGATGTCGTTAAAGCAAAACTATGATGGTACGAGTTCTTACTTCATGATTCCATTGATGGAAGAAGAATATACGCCTGTTGGTGCTCCCAGGCTGGCTGTTCAGGCAGAAAGCGAGAATCTGGATAAAGGCGGAATGAGTTTTCATGCACTGCCGGCGTTCAGCACTTATGCACGTAAGAGCTACTGGATAGACATATACAATCAGGGAACCGGAGAGCTAAACTGGAGTGTGGCCCCTTCGGATGACTGGATACTGATCTCTCAAAAGAGTGGAAAGACCTCTACCGAAAACCGTATCCATATTTCTGTCAACTGGGATAAAGTGCCGGTGGGAGAGAAGGTAAAAGGGCAGATTGACATTACCTCCGGTAATCAGAAAGAGAGTGTGCTGGTATCTGTATTCAATCCGGAGTCTCCTGCACGCGATGAACTGCAAGGATTGTATGTAGAGGAAAATGGCTATATCTCTATCCCGGCTGCCGACTTCCACCGGAAGTTTGAAAGTAATGATATCCAAATGAATATTCTGACGGGGCTTGGCTTTGAAGGACGTTCTTTGCAGTTGGGAAATCCGACGGCGCCTTTACAGATGTATCGTGCCGGTGATGTACCCAGAGTAGAATATGACTTCTATACGTTCAACGCCGGAATCTATGATGTATATACGTATGTCCTGCCGACATTCCCCTTGCATGCCGAGCGGGACTATAAATTGCCGGAACATACGAACTCGGATACGAAGTATAGTGTCCGTATAGATGACGGATCTATTTCTACTCCTTCTACTTCGGCTATCGAGTATTCTCAAATCTGGTATGATAGCGTATTGAAGAATTGCAGGGTAAATAAGTCTACTCTGTATGTGAAGAAGCCCGGCAAGCACACTTTGCAGATACGCTGTGGTGATCCGGGCGTCGTTATTCAAAAGATCGTCATTGACTTGGGAGGGCTGAAGCGTTCCTATCTCGGTCCTCAGAGTACAATCTGTAATTAGTCTTGTTTCTGATTCATAGGGGAGCCGGATGGTTTGGCCATCGGCTCCTCTTTCTTTTGAGGAGTTCCCAATACAGGCATTCCGTCCTGATCCCAGTCTATCTTCTGTAAGCGGGGAGAGCGGGAGTCGGATGCGCCCGGAGCATCATTCGGTATTTGGCGGGCATGATAGAGCATGTACCATTCTTTTCCGTCCGGTGAAGGCGTGAAGGATATCCCGCCGGGGCCGTATACATCGTTTTCAGGTTCTTGCTGTAATACCGGAACCGGAGATTTCTTCCAGGATGCAGGATCAAGTAAGTTGGCTTTTGCATCTGCTGTCAGCAGTCCTACGCAGTAGTAAGGAGTCCAACTGCCACTGGCGGAGTAGAAGATGTATAACTTGTCTTTATTCTTCGATTCAAAATATTGAGGTGCCTCGTTTACATGTATCGGATAAGCTGTTTTACTGCCGTCCGGATTCACCCATTGGCATTCCCATTCGTATTCCGGTTTGGAGATTAGTACTCTGTCGGAGGATAGTGTCCATGGATTCTCCATGGTGGCAATGTAGATGCATTGTGTTTCGCTGTCAATTCGGCGCTTTTGCCATCCGCACCATATCATATAGCGTTGTCCGTCGTGTTCAAAAGTGCTGGCATGAATCGCCCAGTTGTTGCCTTTGTCCGTCTGTATGCGCCCTTTCATCACGAAGGCTCCTTCCATAGGATTGGCAGCCTCGTTCTCGACAACGTAAATCTGGTGATTGTCCATATTGCCGTCGTCAGCGGCGAAATAGATGTACCATTTATTGTCTATCCGATGGATTTCGGGTGCCCAGAGATGATAAGAGTTGCTGGGATCGTTGGGTATCCATACCTCTTTCTGAGTAGCATGTGAGAGGTCGGTTATGTCATTGGTTTCCCAAAGTATAATCTTGTTTTCTGAGCCTTGTGTATAATAATATTTCCCTTCATGATAAATGGCCCATGGTTCAGCTCCGTATTCAAGCAGCGGATTCGTGTAGGTGTTTTCGGTGGTTACGGTTTCTTTGTCTGTTGCAGCCTTCTTATGCCGGCAAGATGCACAGATCAATAGGATTACGGATAATAAAAATAGTTTGCTTCTCATGGTACTTTTTCATTGATAACGATAATGCAAAGTAAGCACAAAATATTGATAATTCATGCAAATTAAGGCAGATTGGTCAGATTTTGTTGTTAAATGAGCTATAATTTCTGAAACCTTTCCCTGTTTTTTCTCATCTTTGCGAAGTGAACTTTTAAATAGATAATATATGAAACTTAGACATCTCTTTCTTTTCTGTGTAATTTGCTGTTCTGTATCTATATTTGCCCAAAACAAAAGTAAGCTTTCTAAAACGAGTGGTAATCCTATCTTCGAAGGTTGGTATGCCGATCCGGAGGGAATTGTTTTTGGAGACGAATACTGGATTTATCCTACCTATTCTGCTCCTTATGATGACCAGATATTCATGGATGCTTTTTCATCAAAAGATCTGGTGAACTGGACCAAGCATCCGAGAGTTCTCTCAAAAGAAAATATCAGCTGGCTCAGACGTGCTTTGTGGGCTCCCGCAGTTATCCATGCGAATGATAAATATTATTTCTTTTTCGGTGCCAATGATATCCAGAATAATAATGAATTAGGCGGAATAGGTGTTGCTGTAGCCGACAATCCCGCAGGACCTTTTAAGGATGCACTGGGAAAACCGCTGATTGATAAAATTGTGAATGGTGCCCAACCGATCGACCAGTTTGTGTTCAAGGATGATGATGGCCAGTATTATATGTATTATGGTGGCTGGGGCCATTGTAATATGGTTAAGATGGCTCCGGATTTGTTGAGTATCGTGCCTTTTGAGGATGGTACCATCTATAAGGAAGTGACTCCGGAGAACTACACAGAAGGTCCGTTTATGCTGAAACATAAGGGAAAATATTATTTTATGTGGTCGGAAGGCGGTTGGGGAGGTCCGGACTACCGTGTAGCTTATGCCATTGCAGATTCTCCTTTCGGACCGTTTAAAAGAATCGGTACAATCTTGCAGCAAGATGCTAACGTGGCAACAGCTGCCGGTCACCATTCGGTAGTCAAAGGTGCGGGAGAGGATGAGTGGTATATAATTTATCACCGTCGTCCATTGGGAGAAACCGCAGCGAATAGTCGTGCGACTTGCATCGATCGTATGTATTTTGATAAGGAAGGCAAGATTGAACCCATCAGAATGACTTTTGAAGGAGTAGGAGCCAGTTCGTTGTCATGGGATGATTCTGAAAACAAGTCCAAACGGGGTACATACAGTAATCCGGTAATTAATTACAGCTTGCCGGACCCTAGCATTATTGAAGGAGAAGATGGATATTTCTATTTGTATGCGACTGAAAACATAAGAAACTTGCCAATCCATCGTTCCAAAGACTTGGTTCATTGGAATTTTGTAGGCACTGCTTTTACAGATAAAACCCGTCCTACTTTCGAACCTAAAGGAGGACTCTGGGCGCCGGACATTAATAAGATTGGAGATAAATATGTCATGTATTACTCTATGTCTACATGGGGAGGCGAATGGACGTGTGGTATAGGTATTGCCACTGCCGATAAGCCGGAAGGTCCGTTTACCGATCTGGGTAAATTATTCCGGAGTAATGAAATCAAGATCCAGAACTGTATCGACCCTTTTTATATCGAAGACAATGGAAAGAAATACCTTTTCTGGGGTAGCTTTCATGGAATCTATGGTACGGAACTGACAGAAGATGGTCTCTCTTTGAAGAAAGACGCTCCGATTGTGCAGATTGCCGGTGATGCCTATGAAGGTACTTATATTCATAAACGGGACGGTTATTATTATTTGTTTGCCTCTATCGGTCGTTGCTGTGAAGGTTTGAAGAGTACGTATACCACCGTAGTGGGACGTTCGAAGAATCTGTTCGGACCCTATGTGGATAAGAAAGGTCTCTCCATGTCAGATAATCATCATGAGATCTTGATTCAGAAAAACAAGGAATTCGTCGGTCCCGGTCATAATTCGGAACTGGTGACAGATAAAAAGGGGAACGATTGGATGTTCTATCATGCGGTAAGTGTTGCTAATCCGGAAGGACGTGTATTGATGATGGACCGGGTTCAATGGAAAGGTGGCTGGCCGTTTGTCAAAGGCACTTCTCCTTCGTTGAAAGCTGCCGCTCCAAATTTCAAATAATTATTTTCATGTGTTTATTCATATCTTTACAATGAAAATAAGTATGTAAAATGTAGTTGGAGTTTATACAAATAAATTTTATCCGGACACTTTATCTGGAATAGAAAATATATTGGGAAATTGCAAAGAGAAAACTATTTATCTATATGAAATGATGGCTTTTCTTTTTGCAATTAACTTTTTCTATAAAGGTGGGCTTTTTTTTGATTTATTGTTTTATTTTTGTCCTTGTAAACTTATAAACTTGTTATAGATGACCTCAGATATACACACTCTCTCTGATTCTCTTTTATGGAAGAGGTTTCTCGAAGGAGATTCGAGTGCGTATTCTCAAATATATAATCAGACTGTACAAGAACTGTTTCGATATGGTTTACTGTATACTTCAGATAAGGAATTGGTTAAAGATTGTATCCATGATGTGTTTGTGAAGATTTATACCAACCGTGCAAAATTAGCCCCTACTGATAATATTATAGCGTATTTGACAGTGGCACTGAAAAACACACTCTTTAATGCATTGAAGAAAACATCAGAATCTTTTTCACCGGATGAAGCGGATGAAAAAGAAGAGCTGCCTGAAGAGTCTTATTCTACTCCGGAAACTATCTATATAAATAAGGAACAAGAGAAGAATACCCATATAAAGGTACATGCTATAATGTCATCCTTGACTGTTAGGCAGCGAGAGATTGTTTATTATCGGTATATTAAAGATATGAGCATTGATGAAATTAGTAAAATCACGGATATGAATTATCAGTCTGTTTCTAACTCTATCCAGCGGGCTTTAGGGCGTATACGGAATTTATTCAAGAGAGAATAATATCCAGCTTTTTCCTGTCTGCAAAAAAATATCAAAAATAGTTTGAGAAAGGTGAGTATAAAATCAAAGTAGAACTGTTATCCTAATGTAAAGACTATAAAAATGATCAATTACGAACTGAAACATACAGATTTCTCTCTATATACTTTTGAAGAGTTTCTTCAAAATGATTTTTTCATTTCTTCCATCAAATATCCGACAGAAGAAGCACGGAATTTTTGGGATCGTTTTGAAAAATCTAATCCTTCTAATATAGATGATTATTTGGCCGCAAGAGAGTATATAGAAACAATTACTGTCTCAGAAACTGATTTGCTTTCGGAACTGGAAATTGGGGATTTGTGGGCTAATATTCAGGCTACAAATATTCAAGAGGATAAGATAAAGCGTAAAAACTATTTTCTAGTAGGGTTGACAACAGCAGCTAGCGTGGCTATTTTGGTTGGAAGTTTCTTTTTATTAAAGAACTATCAGGCTGTGTTGGCTCCGGATATTGCCACTTTCGCAGTTCAGACTAAAGCTGAATTACCTGCTACAGAGGAAACATTATTGATTTTGGCAGAAGATAAAGTGGTAAGTCTGAAAGAAAAAGAAACTACCATTACATATGACTCTGTAGCGATTAAAGCTAACGAAGAGAATATATCTAAGAAGGAATTGGCTGTTTACAATCAGTTGGTTATTCCACGTGGAAAGCGTTCTGTACTAACATTTTCCGATGGCTCTAAGGTATGGGTGAATGCAGGAACCAGAGTCATTTATCCTACAGAGTTTGAAAAGGATAAACGCGAAATTTATGTTGATGGAGAAATCTATATTGAAGTAGCCAGAGATGAAGAACGCCCTTTTTATGTGCGTACAAAAGATATGAATGTTAGGGTATTAGGTACTAAATTCAATGTGACTGCTTATGAGTCTGAACCTATTCGTAGCGTGGTGCTGGCGCAGGGGTGTGTACAAGTTGAAACAGTACAAACTCCGAAGGCAATTCTGGCTCCCAATCAAATGTTCAGTTCTGTTGAAGGAAAGGAAAACATTTCACAGGTAGATGTGGACCAAATGATTTCATGGGTAAACGGTCTCTATTGTTTCAATAGTGCCGATTTGGGAATTGTTTTGAAACGTTTGTCCACTTATTATGGTATTAATGTAGAATTTGACTCAGCGCTAAGTAAGATAAAATGTTCCGGAAAAATTGATTTGAAAGATAACTTTGAGACAGTAATTAATGGATTAACCTTTGTAGCACCAATATCTTATGCCTATGATGAACAGTACAAAACTTATCGGGTCGTAAAGAAGTAAACGTAAAAAATATAGTAATTAATAAAATAAATCTCAAGAATTTATGATGATTTTTATAGAGAGTGGATAATACTTCTGTATTATCCAAATGGGGCTCATATGCCTAAAAGTGCTAAGTTATAAAATAATAATATTATGAGAAATTTTGACGTTGTTAACATGAAAAATTCAATTAAGGGCAGAAAAAGCAAAATACTCAAGCTATTTCTTTGCTTCTTGCTTTTGGGAGCAAGTTATTCTTTCGCTAGTAACAATAACTATTCCCAACTCAAAACTCTCTCAGTGAACGTGAATAATAAGACGTTGCGAGAAGTTTTTCAAACAATAGAGAAAACCAGTCAGTTTGTCTTTTTCTATTTGGATGATGCAATAAATCTGGATCGTAAGGTATCCATTGATAGTAAGGATAAAAAGATAGATGAAATTCTTACTGAACTCTTTGAAGGTACGTCTTGTACTTATAGAATCTCTGATAGGCAGGTTTTTATCTCAGGAAAGTCTGCAGCAGTTTCTGCCGCTCAACAGCAGAATGCACGAAAAATCACAGGGCGTGTAACAGATACTAAAGGAGAGCCACTTATCGGTGTGAATGTTACTGTGGACGGAGATACAAATGGTTCAATTACCAATATGGATGGGTTGTTTGAACTGCGTGTCAGCAAAAAGAATGCTGTTCTCAAGTTTACTTATATTGGATTTAAATCTTCGGAGGTGAGAATAAACTCTTCTACAAATATCTATGATGTTGTATTGGAAGAACAGGTAAACGAATTGGAGGAAACAGTGATTGTCGGTTACGGTACACAACGTAAAATCAGTAATATCGGTGCGCAATCCAGTATGAAGTTGGAAGATATTAAAACTCCTTCGGCTAGTTTGACTACCACTTTGGCCGGACGTTTGGCTGGTGTAGTTGCTGTGCAACGTACAGGTGAACCCGGAAAGGATGCAGCGGATATCTGGATTCGTGGTATTGCTACTCCCAATACAGCTACTCCTTTGATTCTGGTGGATGGTGTAGAACGTGCATTTAATGATATTGATCCTGAAGATATCGAATCATTGACAACTTTGAAAGATGCATCGGCAACAGCTGTATATGGTGTACGTGGTGCAAATGGTGTTATCATTATTAAGACTAAGCCGGGTAAAGTAGGTAAACCAACAATCAGTGCTGATTATTATGAATCATTTACCCGTTTCACTAAAATGGTGGATTTGACAGATGGTGTCTCCTATATGAAGGCCGCTAATGAAGCTTTGAGAAATGATGGATTGGCAACTAAATTTACGGATTCACAAATCCAAAATACAATCTTGGGGAAGGATCAGTATCTGTATCCGAATGTAGATTGGCTGAATGAAATATTTAATGATTGGGGACACAACCGCCGTGTTAATGTGAATGTGCGTGGTGGTAGTGAGAAAGTTTCATACTACGCCTCTGTCAGCTACTTCAATGAGACTGGTATGACAGTGACAGATAAGAGTATCAACACTTTTGACTCAAAAATGAAATATAGTCGTTATAACTTTACTACTAATTTGAGTATCGATGTAACTCCGACAACTAAAGTCGAAATTGGTGCTCAGGGTTATTTGGGTGAAGGTAACTATCCGGCCATATCTTCTAAAGATTTATATAATGCTGCTATGTCTATTTCTCCGGTAGAATATCCGAAAATGTTCTTTGTTAATGGGGAGGCATATATTCCGGGACGTTCCACAAATAACAACTTTAACAATCCGTATTCACAAGCGACTCGTCGTGGTTATGATAATCTGACCAAGAATCAGATTTATTCTAATCTGCGTATTACACAGGATTTGGATATGCTCACTAAAGGACTGAAATTGACAGCTATGTATGCATTTGATGTGTACAATGAGATTCATGTTCATCAGGACCGTGCAGAGTCTACCTATTATTTCTTGGACACAAATGTTCCTTATGATTTGGACGGACAGCCGATTTTACAAAGAATTTACACAGGAACTAATGTTTTAAGTTATACACAGGAAACCAGTGGTAATAAGAAAACCTATTTGGAAGCTTCTTTAAATTACGATCGCGCATTCGGAGATCACCGTGTAAGCGGATTGTTCCTCTTTAACCAACAGCAGAAGCTTCTTTATCCGAAAGGAACATTGGAAGACGCTATTCCTTATCGTATGATGGGTATTGCCGGACGTGCTACTTATTCATGGAAAGACCGCTATTTTGCAGAGTTTAATATTGGTTATAATGGTGCGGAGAATTTCTCACCTAAAAATCGCTATGGTACTTTCCCGGCATATGGCGTTGGCTGGGTGATTTCAAACGAAAAGTTTTGGGAACCGCTATCTAAGGTAGTATCATTCTTGAAAATCCGCTATACTGATGGTAAGGTTGGTAATAGTGATGTTTCCGACCGTCGTTTCATGTATTTGAACCAGATGAAAGAAAACGGGGATTATGGTTATAAACTGGGACCTAACGGAACAAAATATTCGGGATATGAGACTTTGAATATGGCTGTGGACCTGATTTGGGAAGAAGCACGTAAGCAGGACTTAGGTATTGACCTGAAGTTGTTTAACGATGACCTTTCAATTATCTTCGATATCTTCAAGGAACGCCGTGAAAACATTTTATTGAAACGTGAAAATTCTATTCCATCATTCCTTGGATATAATACATCTGCTCCTTATGGAAATATTGGTATTGTCGAAAATAAGGGGTTTGATGCTACGGTCGAATACAATAAAAGATTCAATAAAGACTGGACCCTTGCTGTTCGTGGTAATATTACTTATAATAAAGATAAATGGATTGAAGGTGAGTTGCCGGAACAACGCTATGATTGGATGAATCAATATGGCCAGAATATTCTGGCAAAAAAAGGATATATTGCAGAAGGTCTGTTTACACAGGCTGAAATTGATGATATGTCACGTTGGGAATCTTTGTCTCAAGCAAATAAAGCTATTACTCCTAAGCCGTTTGCCTCTCAGTTTGGTACAGTAAAAGCAGGTGACATAAAATATAAAGACCTTAATAATGATGGTCAAATTGACGCTTACGATAAGACTTATATTTGTCGTGGTGATGTACCGACTATGGTTTACGGTTTTGGTTTCACGCTGGGTTGGAAAAACCTTTCGTTGGGTATGATGTTTCAAGGTACTCATGATGCAGAACGCATAATGAGTGGCAGTAGTATCCAACCGTTTAACGGTGGTGGCGGATCAGGTAACTTGTATAGCAATATTGATGACCGCTGGACTGAAGATAATCCCAATCAGAATGCTTTTTATCCACGTTTGTCCTATGGAGCTGAAACTTCCAGTAACATCAACAATTTTCAACCAAGTACGTGGTGGGTTCGTGATTTTAGTTTCTTGCGTTTAAAAACAATGCAAATATCTTATAACTTGCCGAAGGATTGGGTGAATAAAGTACGTTTGAAAAATGCTGCGGTCTATGTGATGGGAACAAACTTGTTTACTCTTAGTAAGTTCAAATTGTGGGACCCGGAGTTAAATACAGATAACGGTGCTTCATATCCGAATACAACCTCTTATTCTGTAGGCGTTAATTTCACATTCTAAAAACCAACAACAATGAAAAAATATAACTATATACTATTGGGTATGTTATCACTCTTTCTGGTGACAACTATTACTTCCTGTTCAGATTATTTTGATCAAGTGCCCGATGACCGATTATCTCTAGAAGAAATTTTTAAAACCAGAGATGGTGCATTGAAGTATCTTTCGAATGTTTATACTTTCTTACCGGATGAATTCAATCAGCGTCAGGTACATGAAACTAGTCTGTATCGTACACCGGGACCATGGACCGGGGCGAGTGATGAAACCGAATGGACTTCATCGGGCAATAAGGCTAAGCTAATAAATAATAACTCTATCGATGCAACTGAAAATACAATGGTATTGTATCGTTGGAAGAGTTGGTATTCGGGTATCCATGAGTCTGCAGTATTTACCAAATATGTAGATCAGGCCCCGCTTACGGCATCGGAGAGATCACAATGGAAGGCTGAAGCAAAAGCTTTGCGTGCAATTTACTACTTCTATCTGGTTCGTACATACGGTCCTGTACCTATTTTGGAAGACGATTATGCTTTGGATACTCCAAGTAATGAATTACAATTGTCTCGTAGTACTGTAGACAGATGTTTTGATTTTATTGTGTCCGAATTGAAAGAAGCTCAGAACGCAGGTTTGCTGGAGGATGCCTCATCAGATAAAACAACAGGGCTGGGACGCATAGATAAGGCTATAGCCCAGGCGTTTATAATTGAAGCATTGACTTATCGTGCTAGCTGGCTATTTAATGGAGAATGTGCTTATTATGCAGATATGTCGAATCTGGATGGGACGAGATTATTCCCCAGTCAACCGGATGCCGCCACTATCAAAGCTAACTGGCAGAAAGTTGTTACTGAATGTCAGAAGTTCTTTGCCGATTATGGCAACCGTTTCCAATTGATGTATACGGATAAGTCAGGAAAAACGGTAGCTGGTCCCGAGGCAGAGGGATTCAATCCTTATGAGTCTTATCGTCGTGCTATCAGAACGTTGTTCTCAGAAATGGGCAATAACAAAGAAATGATTTTTTATCGTATAGATAATGCGGCAGGTACTATGCAGTATGACCGTATGCCCAATAAATCTGGTAATACAAACAATTACAGAGGTGGAAGTTTGTTAGGCGCTACCCAAGAGATGGTTGATGCCTATTTTATGGCCAATGGAATGTCGCCTGTTACAGGCTATGCAGCTGATGGTGTTACTCCGATTATAAATGAGGCTTCGGGTTATAAAGAGGATGGTACTTCTTCATCAGACTATAAGTCAGCAGATGGTATTCTTTATGCACCGGCTGGTACACGCAATATGTATGTTAATCGTGAACCGCGTTTCTATGCTGATATCACTTTTAGTAACTCTAAATGGTTCTCTGGTACAGAAGGCGATTATGTGGTAGACTTCACTTATAGTGGAAACTGTGGTAAGGCTCAAGGTAATAATGACTTTACCAGTACAGGTTATCTGGTTCGTAAAAACATGGATTCAGGTGACCGTAATCAAAATCTGGTTTGTGTGCTGCTTCGTCTGACGAACATCTACTTTGATTATATTGAGGCATTGGCACATGTTGATCCAAGTCATGCGGATATCTGGAAATACATGAACCTGATTCGTGAACGTGGAGGTATTCCGGGATATGGTACTGCTAGTTTGCCAAAGGCAACCACTACTGGCGAGATCATGAAATTGATCCAGAAAGAAAAACGCATTGAGCTAAGTTTTGAAAACTGTCGTTATTTCGATGTGCGCCGTTGGGGACTGACAAATGAGTACTTTAACAAACCAGTGCATGGTATGAATGTGAATTACGATGGAAATGAGTTCTATAAACGTACAGAAATCACTTCTCGTAATTTCGACCGTCAATATTTCTTCCCGATTCCACAGAGTGAAATTGATATTGATAAGAATCTGGTTCAAAATGAAGGTTTTTAATTAACTGATTAATAAATCGCAATATATGATGAAACAATATATATTTTCAGCATTATGCTTAGTCTCAGGTGCGTTTTGTCTGTCGTCCTGCAATGATGATAAAGAAGCTAGACCTTATAGTCCGGATTACGAGATTGTACCTGAATATACAAACGCAGATACGTGGAAGGCTTATGAGGCATTTAATGAACATCTGTTAGATCAGAACAAGTTCATATATAAAAGTAGTACCGCTGATAAAGCGGCTGTAGACCGCTGGAATGGTGCGGCTGCAATTTGGTGCCAGCCGACTTACTGGGATATGGCAATGAATGCGTATAAACGTGCAAAGGCTGAGGGGGATACCCAAAAGGAACAAAAATTTAAACAGCTTTGCGATGACCTATTTGCAGGTAATAAAGCCCATTATGCAAAATTTGATTTTGATGACAATAATGAGAACACCGGCTGGTTCATTTATGATGATATTATGTGGTGGACAGTTACATTGGCACGCGCCTATGAACTGTTTGGAGTTGAAGAATATCTGAAACTTTCCGAAGAAAGTTTTGGGCGTGTATGGTATGGTTCAGAGAAGGTAGGTGATACCGGTTCTTATGCAGACCCTGAAAAAGGACTGGGTGGTGGAATGTTCTGGCAATGGCAGCCTATCAAGAATCCGAATCCTAACGAGGCTGATCATGGTAAGATGGCATGTATCAACTTCCCGACTGTAGTGGCAGCTCTGACATTATATAACAATGTACCGACCGGAAGAACAGAATCAACAGACTCCCATCCGGCTTATCAAACGAAAGAGCAGTATCTGGCTAAAGGTAAAGAGATTTATGCTTGGGCAGTGGAAAACCTTGTAGATGTTACTACGGGGCAGGTAGCAGATAGCAGACACGGTAATGGCAATCCTGCATGGAAAGATCATGTGTACAATCAGGCTTCGTATATTGGTGCTTCGGTGTTGCTTTATAAAGCAACCGGTGAAAAGCAGTATCTGGATAATGCGGTAATGGCTGCGGATTATACCATGAATACGATTTCGGGAACATTTGACTTGTTACCTTTCGAGACAGGTGCCGAACAAGGCATTTATACTGCGATTTTTGCACAATATATCGCAATGCTGGTATATGATTGTGATCAGACACAATATATACCTTTTGTGAAGCGCAATATTAATTATGGTTGGGCTAATAGAGACAAAACGCGTGATATATGTGGAGGTGACTATACTAAGGCACAGGTGGAAGGTGATGCTGTCGAAAGTTATTCTGCTTCGGGTATTCCTGCTTTGATGCTATTGTTTCCAACTGATAAATAAGTATAACCTATAAAAGAAAGAATAATGAATACAAAATATTCTATTAATAAAGTATGGTACTACATGCTTTGTATGATAATGACTCTTCAGCTGATAGCTTGTACGGAAGAGACTCATGACTCGTATACTGCAGCACCTGAAGTCGAAGATATCTATATTGATCAGTTGGAAGAACTGATTAATGGAATGAAGGAATTGCAAAAGAATTCGGAATATGGAGAAAAGAAGGGGCAATATCCTACAGAGAGTCGTGCAATCCTGACAGATGCGATTGATGATGCTAATCGTTCGGTTCTATTGATTAAGTATCAGAATCCTGCTCCCTCGGAAAATGAAAAGCAACGTTATGTTTCTAATGCAAAATCTGCGATAGACCAGTTTAAAGGTACTATCCGTACGGAAGATGCGGAAACGACACCTGCAGAATTGTTTGTAGATGGTAAAGGTGGCAATTCATATATTGATTTCGGACGTAGCGAAGAATATGTTAAGTTTGGAGAGCAAGGGCATCAATCATTTACAGTAGAGTTGTGGGTAAAAGTAACAGAACGTGGTAGATGGGATAATTGCCTGTTTTTATGTTCTTATGTATCAGATAGCAGTTGGCGGAACGGCTGGATGATGTATTGGCGTAAAGATGATAATGGTGTTTACCGTACTACATGGGGTGGACTGAATACAACTAATGGTGACAGAGATCTTTGGGAACCAAAATTTCAGGTTTCTGATGACTTGAATAAATGGCAGCATTTCGTTGCAGTATATAGTGATGAAGGTTTGGATGGTAATTCTACGTTACGTGCAAAATTATACTTAAATGGAGAGTTGAAGAAAGAAGAAACAGTTTCTCCTACAACAAGAGTTTATCAGTCAGGACATTATTCTGATTACTCGAAACCGATGACTGCGTTTGGACGTTACATGAGGGTAAGCGATGATTTGTATGAAGAAGGATTCTCTGGATATATGAAAAAAATCCGTATCTGGAAGACTGCAAAAAGTGCTGACTATGTAAAGCAATCTTATGAAGGAACGGCAGAAGTGACCGGAAAAGAAACTGATTTGGCAGCTGGATGGGATTTCACATCTAAACCTTCGGGAACAGACAATGAAATTATTGACTTGACCGGACGCCATACAGCCAAAATCATAGGTACCTATAAGTGGGAACGTATTCTGGAATAATAAAGAGAGAAACAATGAAAGACATGAAACAATTAATTAATAAATGGGGAGAGAGCATGCTCTTCTCCCTTCTGCTGGCACTTTGTCTCACATGGACTTTTACAGCATGTTCGGATGATGACGATAATGAATATATAACTGATACACAACTTAGTGTATTGGAGGATAATCGGGCTTCTTTATCTTATTTATTGAAAAACTCCACCTTTGGAACGGCACCGGGAACTTTTCCGGAAGCCAGCAAGGAAATATTAAATAACGTAATAGCGGAGCTGGATCAATTGATTGCCAAAGTGAAAGCTGGTGAGGTTTTTGATGAGGCGACGTTTGAGGCTACGGTGGCTAAAGTAAATCAAGCCATTGATGAATTTAAAAACTCTAAGTACTACAACCTTTCTCCGGAAGCCCAGAAGTTCATTAATGACCTGATGGCAAAAGCCGATGAATTAAGAGAAATGATAGCTAATGAAGCGTTGTGGGGAAATCATCAAGGACAGTATCCTGTAGAAGGTAAGGCTACATTGGAAAGTGCAGCAGAAGATTTGGAAGATCTGGCAGACCGGATTAAGACTAGTGCTATTACTGATATGACACAGGAGATATATGATGATGCTATTGCTGCTGCTAATAAGAAGCTACAAGAAGTGAAAGATACTGCATGGCCGGAAGATAATCTTGTTTGGAACTTATTTGTAGATGGTAATAGAGGTGGCTACATCGACTTTGGATATAGCGAAGACTTTGTGAAGTTTGGTGATGATGATAATCAGAATTTTACTGTCGAGCTCTGGATAAATATCAAAGAGTTCTGTTCTAAATCGGGTGAAGATAACAGTACTTTCCTTGCTGCATTTGTTAACTCTCCACGGAGCGGCTGGCGTGTTCAGTATCGTAAAGTAAATGGTGGCAATGAACATTGGTTAAGAGGTTCTATGGCGCATTGGCAGAATGAAGGTCCTAAAGATCCTGAATGGTGGGAGCCGAGAGCTATTGTAAGTAATCCTAAAGATAAATGGACACACTTTGCATTTGCTGTAGCAGACAATGGAGTTCCGGGATTTGATCCCCCTCAGGAACATACAAAATCTTGTGTATTTGTGAATGGTTCACAGACTGGTGAGGTGATTCGTGTGGGTGAAGCCTGGAGGACTTATATTAATAACGCTTGTATCGAAGAGAAAATGCCAATGACTGCATTCTGTCGTTTGAGTACGGATAAGACAACCCGTGAAGAATACTTCTCCGGTTATATCAAATATATGCGTATATGGAAAGGTGTCAGAAGTCGTGATGATCTTCGTTTATCTGCCATGGGACAGGTTGCTGTAGATCCGAATGATCCGAATTTGGTTGCAGCCTGGGATTTTGAAGTCTTGGGAGCACAACCTTCAGGAACAACAATCACAGATATTACGGGTCGCCATGTTGCTACTTTGAAAGGTCCGGAAGGAACTTACCAATGGGTGGAAAGCACGGCCATTGCACAGTAATTAATACTGTTTTTTCAATAGTGTATTAGATAATATCAGTGCTTCCCCTTGCTTTGCATACTGCGAGGCAAGGGGATTTTTTTAAGCTATTACCTACGTTTGTAAATAGCAAAAGGGTGTTTTGGTCTGTATTTGTTCTTTATTGAATAGAGATTTTCATTCTTTTCCGTCTATTTCTGCAATCTTTGTAACTGGAAAAATACTAAAACTTATCAACTATCATGAAAAGCAAAATTCTTTTGGCGGTAACTTTACTGCTGGCGACATCAACTACTACTGTATGGGCGGCTGATAGCTCAGAAAAAACGAACCAGAAGACAGGAACCTATACCAATGAAGATGTATGGGCGGCATACGAAGGATTTAACAACACACTACTTGATCCTGATAAATATATCTATAAAACGACTTCGGCCTATGAACATGCGGTAGACCGTGGGCACGGCGCAGCTGCTATCTGGTGCCAGCCTATTTACTGGGATATGTCAATGAACGCCTACAAACTGGCCAAGGCCCAAAAAGACAAAAAGAAAAGAGCCTATTACAAAGAACTCTGCGAGAAGATATTCGCAGGAAATAAAGCTCAGTATTGTCAGTTCGATTTCGATAATAATAATGAAAACACCGGATGGTTCATCTACGATGATATCATGTGGTGGACCATTTCTCTGGCACGTGCATACGAACTGTTTGGTGTAGACGAATATCTGAAACTGTCGGAAGAGAGCTTCAGCCGTGTATGGTACGGTTCTAAGAAGGTAGGCGATACCGGATCATACGACGAAGAAAACGGAGGAATGTTCTGGCAATGGCAACCGATTCATAATCCCAAACCGAACAGACCGGGTGATGGAAAGATGGCTTGCATCAATTTCCCTACTGTGGTAGCAGCCCTTACACTTTACAATAATGTTCCGAAGAAAAGAAAAGAACCGACTGAGGAGTCCCCTAAGTATCAGACAAGAGAACAATATTTGGCTAAGGGAAAGGAGATTTATGAATGGGGAGTAGAGAATCTGTTGGACAAGAAAACAGGACGAATAGCTGACAGCCGTCATGGCAACAGTACTCCTGCGTGGAAAGCGCATGTATACAATCAAGCCACCTTTATCGGCTCTTCCGTATTGCTCTATAAGGCAACCGGGGAAAAACGTTATCTGGATAACGCTATTCTGGCAGCGGATTATACAGTCAATGAAATGTCTGCCAAACATGGCTTGCTGCCTTTTGAGAGTGGAATTGAACAAGGTATCTATACAGCGATTTTTGCGGAATACATAGCTATGCTGGTATACGACTGCGGACAAACACAATATATCCCATTCCTGAAACGTAATATCGAAGCCGGCTGGGCAAACAGAGATAAGACACGGGATGTATGTGGCGGAGAATATGAGAAAGTATTGTCGGCAGGTGCTGAGATAGACAGCTATTCAGCTTCCGGTATACCGGCATTGATGCTCTTGTTCCCTGCAGATAAATAATCCGGCAGGAAGCGTAACCGACCAGATATGGAAATGAAAATACACCAGAATATCATGAACAATAAACATCTGCTGATTGCTCTTGGCTTGCTTTTAGCCTGCAATCATGCTACTTATGCACAAAAAGGAAAAAGCAAAGAAGCTAAGACCACGTTTCAGACCGCTGAACCTTGGAAACCCGAAACAGACGTACGCGCTGATGCCACTATGGTATATGGCACGCTGGATAAGCCCGGAGTGACTTTTGAACAACGCATTCAGTCATGGAGAGATAAAGGGTATCTGACGGAGTTTATGACCGGAGTTGCCTGGGGCGACTATAAGGACTATTTTCTGGGAAAGTGGGACGGAGTAGACGGTCATCTGAAAGAAGGACAGCGCGACCGCAATGGAAATGAGATCGCTCACGGCCATCTGATTCCCTATATCGTACCCACCGAGAGTTTTATCCGCTATATGCAGGAAACACAAATCAAACGAGTCATTGATGCCGGAATCACCTCCATCTATCTGGAGGAACCGGAGTTCTGGATGCGTGGCGGATACAGCGAAGCTTTCCAATCCGAATGGCAGAAATATTATAATTTCCCCTGGAGACCTCAGCACGAATCTCCTGAGAATACCTATCTTTCCAACAAACTGAAATATCATCTGTATTATAATGCTCTGGACAAGATTTTCACCTACGCAAAAGAGTACGGAAAGTCGAAAGGACTGGATATCAAGTGTTATGTGCCGACTCATTCTTTGATTAACTATACGTCCTGGCAGATTGTAAGTCCGGAAGCCAGCCTGGCTTCATTGGATTGCGTAGATGGCTATATCGCACAGGTGTGGACCGGAACTGCCCGTGAACCGAATTACTATAACGGCGTACAGAAAGAACGTGTATTCGAGAATGCATTCTTGGAATATGGATGTATGAAGTCGATGACTGCGCCGCTGAACCGGAAAATGTATTTCCTGACTGACCCCATTGAAGACCGTGCAAAAGACTGGCTGGACTATAAAATTAATTATCAGGCAACTTTCGCTGCACAGTTAATGTATCCTATGGTAGATACTTATGAAGTAATGCCTTGGCCGGACCGTATTTATCAGGGACTGTACCGGATAGCGGGAACGGATCAGAAAGAGCGTATTCCCCGATCTTACTCTACCCAGATGCAGACAATGGTGAATACACTGAATGATATCCGTACTTCTGATAAAAAGATCACAGGTACGCATGGCATCGGTGTACTGATGGCAAACTCACTGATGTTCCAGCGCTTCCCGAACCATAACGGATATGACGACCCGCAGTTTTCCAGCTTCTACGGACAAACTTTGCCTCTGTTGAAACGCGGTATTCCGGTAGAATTGGTACACATGGAAAATACTCCTTTTAAAGAAACCTTCAAAGGGCTTCACATACTTGTCATGTCTTATTCAAATATGAAACCGATGGAGCCGGAGTATCACAGCTATCTGGCTGATTGGGTGAAGAAAGGCGGAGTACTTATCTATTGCGGAGAAGATGTCGACCCTTATCAAACAGTATTGGAATGGTGGAATACGGAAGGGAATGAATATAAAGCCCCTTCGGAACACCTGTTCGAGCAGATGAATCTGTCCCGTAATCCGGGTGAAGGGACTTACCATTATGGTAAAGGAACAGTGATCGTTATGCGTGAAGACCCGAAACATTTTGTGTTGAAAGCCGGAAACGATCAGAAGTATTTTGAAGCGATCGCATCCGCTTACCGGAAAAAGCTTGGTAAAGCAATTGAGACTAAAAATAACTTCATTGTAGAACGTGGACCGTATACCATTGCTGCCGTCATGGACGAAAGCGTTTCTGAAGAGCCTCTGACTTTATCCGGATTATATATCGACCTGTTCGATAAAGACCTGCCTGTACTGACATCCAAACAGATTCAGCCGGGCGAACAAGGGTATCTTTATGATCTGAACAAGGTGTCCGGCAAAGTAAAGGCCAAAGTGCTTTGCGGAGCCTCTCGTATCTATGATGAGAAAGTGGGAAAACGGAGCTACTCTTTTGTAGCCAAAAGTCCGATAAACACGACTAACGTATCAAGAGTACTCTTGCCTTGTAAACCGGAGAAAGTACAGGTAAACGGGAAAGAGGAACAACCGGAGTGGGATGAATCCTCAAAAACTCTTCTGTTGAGTTTCGAGAATGATCCGGCTGGTGTGAATGTGTCAATAGTATGGTAAATAGATAAAATAAAACAGGTAATTAAATTATGAAACAACAACTGATGACGCTGTTGCTGGGAGCAGCCTCTGTATTATGTAGCTGTGAGACCCAGATGGAACAGCATGTGAAGAGCGAGTTGCGTGCTCCGGCTTATCCACTGGTGAGCATAGACCCGTATACCAGTGCCTGGTCTTTCACGGATAACTTATATGATGGTTCGGTAAAGCACTGGACCGGTAAAGATTTCCCTTTGATAGGGGTGGCAAAAGTCGACGGACAGACTTACCGCTTTATGGGGACAGAAGAACTGGAACTGAGACCTCTGGTCAAAACCTCCGAACAAGGTGACTGGACAGGAAAATATACAACTCAGAAACCTGCCGACGGATGGCAGAATATCGGCTTCAATGACGCTGCCTGGAAAGAAGGTCAGGGTGCCTTCGGAACAATGGAGAATGAACATGTAGCCAAAACACAGTGGGGAGAAGAATTTATCTGGGTACGCCGCACGGCTGATATTCAGGAAGACCTGACTGGTAAGAACATATATCTGGAATATTCTCATGATGATGATGTGATTATTTACATCAATGGCATCAAGGTGGTAGATACAGGAAACGCTTGTAAGAAACATGTACAGGTGAAATTGTCAGAAGAAGTGGTTGCTTCTTTGAAACAGGGAGAAAATCTGATTGCCGCTTATTGCCACAATCGCGGAGCGAACGGATTGCTGGATTTTGGTTTGTTGATTGAACTTGACAACAGCCGTTATTTCGAACAGACTGCACAGCAGACTTCTGTAGATGTACAACCCATGCAGACTTATTATAGCTTCACTTGTGGTCCGGTAGATCTGAATCTGAAATTTACAGCTCCTCTGTTTATGGATAATCTGGACTTGATGTCACGTCCTGTCAACTATATCTCGTATGAAGTTACTGCTAATGATGGACAGGCGCATCAGGTCGAACTCTACTTCGAAGTTGCTCCTCAATGGGCGCTCGACCTGCCTCATCAGGAATCCGTAGCCGACAGCTTTACCGATGGTGACCTGTTGTTCCTGCGTACCGGAAGCCGCAATCAGGATATTCTGAAGAAGAAAGGTGACGATGTCCGTATCGACTGGGGACATTTCTATCTTGCTGCTGAAAAAGAAAACAGTACCTATGCTATCGGCGATGGAAAGATACTTCGCAAGAGCTTTATGGAGAACAAGCTGGAAGCTCCAGCTACCAACGGTTATGACAAACTTGCTTTGGTACGCTCGCTGGGTGAAACGAAAAAATCGAATGGACACCTGTTGATTGGTTATGACGATATCTACTCTATCCAATACTTTGGTGAAAACCTCCGTCCTTACTGGAATCGTACGGGTAGCGAGACAATCGTGTCACAATTCCAGAAAGCAGAACAGGAATACAAAACTCAAATGAAGAATTGTGCTGCTTTTGATAACAAACTGATGACAGAGGCAGAAGCTGCCGGCGGACGTAAGTATGCCGAACTTTGTGCACTGGCTTATCGTCAGGCATTGGCTGCTCATAAGCTGGTACAGGCTCCGAATGGCGACCTGGTATTCCTTTCCAAGGAAAACTTCAGTAACGGTTCTATCGGTACAGTCGACCTGACCTACCCGGGAGCTCCGCTGCTCTTGCTCTATAACCCGGAACTGGTAAAAGCTACCATGAACCATATCTTCTACTACAGCGAAAGCGGAAAATGGGACAAACCGTTTGCTGCTCATGATATCGGTACTTATCCGTTGGCAAACGGCCAGACTTACGGCGGCGATATGCCAATCGAAGAATCGGGTAATATGGTTGTATTGGCTGGAGTGATTGCTGCTGTAGAAGGAAATGCCGACTACGCGCAGAAACATTGGGAAACGCTGACTACCTGGACAGATTACCTGGTAGAATACGGTCTCGATCCGGAAAACCAACTTTGTACCGATGACTTTGCCGGACACTTTGCTCACAATGCCAACCTTTCTATCAAGGCTATCATGGGTATTGCTTCTTATGGCTATCTGGCAGATATGTTAGGCAAGAAAGAAGTAGCCGAGAAATACACTCAGAAAGCGAAGGAAATGGCTGCCGAATGGGTGAAAATGGCAGATGACGGTGATCATTACCGTCTGACATTTGACAAGCCGGGAACTTGGAGCCAGAAGTATAACCTGGTGTGGGACAAGCTGATGAAATTGCAGATTTTCCCGGAAAAAGTTGCTGAGACAGAAATTGCTTATTATCTTACGAAGCAAAATAAATATGGCCTTCCGTTGGATAACCGTGAGACTTATACCAAGACCGACTGGATTATGTGGACTGCTACTATGGCACCGGATAAAGCTACTTTCGAGAAGTTTATCGAACCGGTATATCTGTTTATGAACGAGACAACGACCCGCGTTCCGATGTCCGACTGGGTATTTACGGATAATCCGATTCAGAGAGGTTTCCAGGCGCGTTCCGTAGTTGGCGGCTATTTTATAAAGATGCTTGAAAATAAACTAACTAAATAAAACAAGAACACCATGAAAAAACTCGCTCTATTAGCTTTTACTTTATTTAGTGCGTGGAATATGGATGCTAAAACGATTACCGGACCGGTGGACTATGTCAGTCCACTGGTAGGTACTCAGTCTAAGCACGCCTTATCTACAGGAAACACTTATCCCGCTATCGCCCTTCCCTGGGGGATGAACTTCTGGGTTCCTCAAACCGGTAAGATGGGAGATGGATGGACCTATACGTACGATGCTGATAAAATCAGAGGATTTAAACAGACACACCAGCCCAGCCCCTGGATTAATGACTATGGTCAGTTTGCCATCATGCCGATAACAGGCAAGGTGGTCTTTGATCAGGATCAGCGTGCCAGCTGGTTCTCTCACAAGGCTGAGACGGCTACTCCGTATTACTATAAAGTATACCTTGCCGATCATGATGTTGTCACTGAGATAGCTCCTACAGAGAGAGCTGCCGCTTTCCGTTTTACATTTCCCGATAATGATTCTTATGTCGTTGTAGATGCTTTTGATAACGGTTCGTTTGTAAAAGTCATCCCTTCGGAAAATAAGATAATCGGCTACACAACGAAGAATAGCGGCGGAGTTCCGGAAAACTTTAAGAACTATTTTGTTCTGCAATTCGACAAGCCGTTTACTTATACGGCAGCCGTTGTCAATGGCAATATCGATACAAATAAGCTGGAAGCAAAAGACAAGCATGCCGGTGCAGTGATTGGTTTCAAAACCAACAAAGGCGAACAGGTGAATGTACGTGTAGCTTCTTCTTTCATCAGCCCCGAACAAGCGGAACTGAATCTGAAAGAACTGGGCAGCGATAATGTAGACCAGATTGCAGCCAAAGGACGTAAAGTGTGGAATGATGTTTTGGGACGCATCGAAGTGGAAGATGACGATATCGACCATTTGCGTACTTTCTACTCCTGCCTGTATCGTTCGGTACTTTTCCCCAGAAGCTTCTACGAAATAGATGCGAAAGGTGATATCGTTCATTACAGCCCTTATAATGGCGAAGTACTTCCCGGTTATATGTTTACCGACACCGGTTTCTGGGATACTTTCCGTTGCCTTTTCCCTTTCCTGAACCTGATGTATCCGTCTATGAACACGAAGATGCAGGAAGGACTGGTCAATACCTACAAGGAAAGCGGCTTCCTGCCTGAGTGGGCAAGCCCGGGACACAGAGGCTGTATGGTGGGTAATAATTCGGCTTCCGTAGTTGCCGATGCTTATCTGAAAGGTCTGAAAGGATATGATATCGAAACGTTGTGGGAAGCTGTGAAGCACGGAGCTAACGCAGTACATCCGCAAGTATCTTCTACCGGACGTCTGGGATATGACTATTACAATAAACTGGGTTATGTTCCTTATAACGTAGGTATCAATGAGAATGCAGCCCGTACGCTGGAGTACGCTTACAATGACTGGTGTATCTATCAGCTGGGTAAAGCTTTGAACAAGCCTAAAAAGGAAATAGAGATCTTCGCCAAGCGTGCCATGAACTATAAGAATCTGTATGATCCCGAACATAAACTGATGCGTGGCAAGAATGAAGATGGTAAGTTCCAGTCTCCGTTCAATCCGTTGAAGTGGGGCGATGCTTTCACGGAAGGAAACAGCTGGCATTACACTTGGTCTGTCTTCCACGATCCTCAGGGACTGATTGATCTGATGGGCGGAAAAGACGGCTTCAACCAGATGATGGATTCTGTATTTATCCTGCCTCCTGTCTTTGACGACAGCTATTATGGCGGTGTGATTCATGAAATCCGTGAAATGCAGATTATGAATATGGGTAACTATGCACATGGCAACCAGCCTATCCAGCACATGTTGTATATGTACAACTACTCCGGCCAGCCGTGGAAAGCACAGCACTGGATTCGTGAGGTGATGGATAAACTGTATACTCCTGCTCCTGACGGTTACTGTGGTGATGAAGACAACGGTCAGACTTCTGCCTGGTATGTATTCTCTTCCATGGGCTTCTATCCGGTATGTCCGGGTACGGATGAGTATATCCTCGGTACTCCTTACTTCAAGCAGATGAAGCTGCATCTGGAGAATGGAAAGACAATAACCATTTCAGCTCCTGAAAACGGAGACGACAAACGTTATATATCTTCCATGACTCTGAACGGTAAAGAACATACGAAGAACTACCTGACTCATGAGGAACTGATGAATGGCGCTTCCATCACTTTCAAGATGGCTGCCCAACCGAATGAACAGCGTGGTACAAAAGAGGCTGATCTCCCTTATTCTTTCTCCAACGAATTTAAAAAGAAAAAGTAATTTATGAAGAAGCAAGTAAAATATATCAGTGCAGGTATGCTGGCAGGCATGCTCCTTTGCGGTGGCCAGATGCAGGCTGCGAATACGATGTCCGGAATGTATGTATGCGTGACGGATGCTATTCAGAAAGACAACCGTCCGGAAGTTTCCAAGCGTCTTTTCCGTTCGAATGCGGTAGAGAAAGAAATCCTTCGCGTGCAGAAACTTCTGAAAAACGAGAAACTGGCGTGGATGTTCACCAACTGTTTCCCTAATACCATTGATACTACGGTACATTTCCGCAAAGGCGAAGACGGAAAACCGGATACATTTGTTTACACCGGAGATATCCATGCGATGTGGCTTCGTGACTCGGGCGCACAGGTATGGCCGTATGTTCAGCTGGCAAACTCTGATCCGGAACTGAAAGAGATGCTGGCAGGGGTAATCCTTCGTCAGTTCAAATGTATCAATATCGACCCTTATGCCAATGCGTTTAATGATGGTGCCGTTGAAGACAATCACTGGATGAGCGACCTGACTGATATGAAACCGGAACTGCACGAACGTAAATGGGAAATCGATTCACTTTGCTACCCGTTGCGTCTGGCTTATCACTATTGGAAAACAACCGGAGATGCCAGCATCTTCTCAGAAGAATGGATTCAGGCTATCACTAATGTACTGAAAACATTTAAGGAACAACAACGCAAAGACGGAGTGGGTCCGTATAAGTTCCAGCGTAAGACAGAACGCGCGTTGGATACCTTGAATAATGACGGACTTGGAGCACCGGTAAAACCTGTCGGACTGATCGTGTCCTGCTTCCGTCCTTCGGATGATGCAACGACTCTTCAATATCTGGTACCTTCCAATTTCTTTGCCGTATCTTCATTGCGCAAAGCTGCTGAAATCCTTGAGAAGGTGAATAAGAAGACTACTTTGGCTAAGGAATGTAAAGATCTGGCACAGGAAGTAGAGACAGCATTGAAGAAATATGCGGTATACAATCACCCTAAATACGGTAAGATTTATGCATTCGAGGTAGACGGTTTCGGCAATCACTTCCTGATGGACGATGCCAATGTGCCGAGCCTGCTTGCGATGCCTTATCTGGGCGATGTGAATGTGAATGACCCTATTTATCAGAATACCCGTAAGTTCGTGTGGAGCGAGGACAATCCTTACTTCTTCAAGGGCAAGGCAGGCGAAGGTATTGGCGGACCACATATCGGTTATAATATGGTATGGCCGATGAGTATCATGATGAAAGCTTTCACCAGCAAGGATGATGCGGAAATCAAAACTTGTATCAAAATGCTGATGGATACGGATGCCGGAACAGGCTTTATGCACGAATCTTTCCACAAAGACGATCCGAAGAATTTCACCCGTGCGTGGTTTGCCTGGCAGAATACGCTTTTCGGCGAACTGATTCTTAAATTGGTCAATGAAGGTAAAGTAGATTTGCTGAATAGTATAAAGTAGAAAACAAGGTAGGCACGGATTACACGGATTACGCGGATTTTTATCTGGTGTAGAGTCTTAACCGTGTTATCCGTGTAATCCGTGCCTGAAAAAAATAGTAATATGAAAAAGTTATGTGTATGGGCAGTTGCCGCCCTGTTAATGGCAGCTTGTACACCGAAAGCCGAGAAAGCAACGGATTCCGGTTTATTGCAAAGTAACTTCCAGATGGAAGTAAATGGAAAGAAAACTGATTTGTATACCTTGCGCAACAAGAACAACATGGAAGTTTGCATTACTAACTTCGGTGGCCGTATTGTTTCTGTGATGGTACCCGACAAAGACGGACAGATGCGTGATGTAGTGCTCGGCTTCGATTCTATTCAGGATTATGTCAGCAAGCCTTCGGACTTTGGAGCAAGCATCGGTCGTTATGCCAACCGTATCAATCAGGGTAAATTCACATTGGACGGTACAGAGTATCAGTTGCCTCAGAATAATTACGGTCATTGTCTGCATGGCGGTCCGCAAGGATTCCAATACCGGGTGTTTGATGCAGTACAGCCCAATCCGCAAGAACTGGAATTGACTTATGTGGCAGAAGATGGTGAAGAAGGTTTCCCGGGCAATATCACTTGTAAGGTGCTGATGAAGCTGACGGACGATAACGCTATCGACATCCGCTATGAAGCGGAAACCGACAAGCCGACTATTGTGAACATGACCAACCACTCTTATTTCAACCTTGATGGAGATGCAGCCCGCAATGAGGCACATCTGCTGACAATTGATGCAGACTACTATACTCCGGTAGACAGCACCTTCATGACTACCGGCGAAATAGCTCCGGTTGAAGGAACTCCGATGGACTTCCGTACTCCGACTCCGGTAGGTGCACGCATCAATGACTACGATTTCGTACAGTTGAAGAATGGTAATGGTTACGACCATAACTGGGTATTGAATACCAAGGGCGACGTTACCCGTAAATGTGCTACTCTCGAATCACCGCTGACAGGTATCGTGCTCGATGTATATACCAACGAGCCGGGTATCCAGGTATATGCAGGAAACTTCCTCGATGGTTCACTGACCGGAAAGAAAGGCATTACTTACAACCAGCGTGCTTCCGTATGTCTCGAAACTCAGAAATATCCGGATACTCCGAACAAGCCGGAATGGCCTTCGGCAGTACTTCGTCCGGGCGAGAAATATATGAGCCAGTGTATCTTTAAGTTCTCTGTAAACAAGAATTAAAAGATCACTTCTTTATTATTTCAAAGTGAATCGCCGGTGAAGATTGCTTTTCCTGCGGTTCACTTGAGTTTTTTTATCCAAAAGGAGAACACTATGAAAAATAGCACAATCAGACGGTACACCTTTCTTTTACTGACCTTATGTACTGTTGCGTCAGTTGCGCAAAATACAAAGTATGTCAACCTGTTTATCGGTACTTCCGGTGATAACGGGCAGGTAGCTCCGGGTGCTGCTGCTCCTTTCGGAATGGTTTGTGTGTGTCCGGATAACGATCCGCGCAGCCATGCCGGTTATGATTACGCCGTGACTAAGGTCTCCGGTATCTCTGTCAACCGCCTTTCCGGAGTGGGATGTAGCGGAGGGGGAGGAAATCTGCGCATTCGTCCGGTAGCTCCTTCACAGGAGTTGCATATGAAGAAGAATCGCGAGAAAGCAACTCCCGGTTATTATGCGACAGCCTTTACCAATGGCATCAAGACAGAGCTGACTGCGACTCATGCGATGGCGGTGGAACGTTATAAGTTTCCACGAAGCATTTCCGCTGCCCTTTGGGTGGACTTCGCCTCTACGTTTGAAGACGTGGCTACCTGTCAGTATAAACGTGTATCGGATACCTGCATTGAAGGCTATGTACAGGCAAAGAATGTCTGCGGACATGGACGCTACAAACTTTATTTCTCCTTAAACGCCGACCAGCCTTTCCAAGTGGAGGAACAGAAAGAGACGACTGCCTGCCTTACTTTTGGCAAGAAGGTACGTGCGGTGGAAGTACGTATCGGACTTTCCGCACTCAGCTCCGAATTGGCTAGCTGGGAATGTGCCCGCTGGGAAAAGATGAACTTTGCCGAACTGAAATCACAGACCGGCAACCAATGGGAAAAACAACTTTCCGCCATCGACGTGAAAGGCGGAAAGAAAGACGATAAGGTAATCTTCTATACGTCACTCTACCGTGCTTATCTGAGTCCGGCTGATGTGAGTTCTCCCGATGGAGCTTATCTGGGTACGGATGGGAAAGTATATATCTCAGAAGATTTCCGCTATTACAGCAACTGGTCGTTATGGGATACCTTCCGCACTAAATTTCCTCTGTTGGTGCTGACCGAACCTGCGAGAATGCGGGATATGGCAACCTCTCTGATTCATCTGTATGCAACGGGAAAGAAAGACTGGTCCACCGGATTCGAATCCACCCCGACAGTGCGCACCGAACATGCTGTGATTCTCTTGCTGGATGCCTACCGGAAAGGAATCACAACCCTTGATTTCCGCAAAGGCTATGCAGGTATGAAGGAGGAAATGGAACGGCTGCCCATGCGTTCGCCCGATCAGAAGATGGAATCGGCTTATGATTTATGGGCCATGGCTCAGATCTCCGAAATCATCGGTGAAAAGGCAGATTCTGAACAATATAGACAACGCTCGGTCTCTCTCTTCGAGGAAACCTGGAAGAAGGAATTTATGAATGTCACTCCTGCTTTTGAAGTGATGAAGAATAACGGACTCTATCAGGGAACCCGCTGGCAATACAGATGGGCAGCTCCGCAATATATCGATAAAATGATAGAGTGGGTGGGACAAGACTCTCTTCGTTCGCAGCTCACCTATTTCTTCGATCATCACCTCTATAATCAGGGAAACGAACCGGATATTCATGTCCCTTATCTGTTCAACCGGCTTGGAGCACCGGAGAAGACCCAACAGATAGTGCGAAGCCTGATGACTGAGCCGATGATCCATAAATATGGAGGAAACTCGGAATTTAAGACTCCTTATTTGGGCAAAGCATTCAAGAACGATCCGGAAGGGTATAGCCCCGAAATGGATGAAGACGACGGTACGATGAGTGCCTGGTACGTGTTTGGTGCAATGGGTTTCTACCCTCTGCTTGTGGGAGACGAATACTATGATCTTACTTCTCCGCTTTTTGACAGGGTACTGTTGCGGTTGGCGAATGGGAATACACTTACCATTCAGACAGAAGGACGAAAAAAGAAAGACGCACCGATCAAAAGTATCCATTTCAACGGAAAAAAGATTGATGACTACCGTATATCTCACAATGAACTGATAAAAGGTGGAGAGTTGATTTTTAATTATAAATAAACCGAATTTAAACAAGGCTGACTAAAAGTCGGTAGTATCTAAAACTCCCCTCCCTTCGGGAAGGAGGGGTGGCAAAGCCGGGGTGGTAGGTGAATGCATAGTTTGCTGTAATATAGAAAGTTATAATTTACCTACCACCTCCCCCTTACGGGTACTCCTCCTTCCCGAAGGAGGAGATTGGAGATACTGCTGACTCTTTAGTCAGCCCCCAAAAAATATTCAAAATGAAACAGAAACGATCTTTTAAAATAGGAGTTGCGGGTACGCTGCTGACTGTCGGTTTGCTGACAGCTGCTTTTACCACACGTACTGCTAATGAATCTGTAAGGGTGGTAGACCGTCCCGATACACAGTCGACTAACGCGAATTACGTGAGCTATCGGGCTCCGCTTCGTCCGTTGAATTTTATTAAGTTGCCTGTTGGCAGCATTCAACCGGAAGGTTGGGTAAAGAAGTATCTCGAACTACAGCGTGAAGGTCTGACCGGACATCTGGGCGAGATCAGTGCCTGGCTGGAGAAAGACAATAATGCCTGGCTGACGACCGGCGGCGATCATGGTTGGGAAGAAGTCCCTTACTGGCTGAAAGGTTACGGCAATCTTGCCTATATCCTGAATGATCCGAAGATGATTGCGGAAACAAAAACATGGATTGAAGGTGTATTTGCCAGTTGCCAGCCCGACGGTTACTTCGGCCCCATCAACGAACGGAACGGTAAACGTGAATTGTGGGCACAAATGATCATGCTCTGGTGTCTGCAATCTTATTACGAATATTCTCAGGACCAACGGGTTATTGACCTGATGACGAACTATTTCAAATGGCAGATGACTGTTCCCGACGATAAGCTTCTGGAAGACTACTGGGAAAACAGCCGTGGCGGTGACAACATCATCAGTATCTACTGGCTGTATAATCATACCGGAGATGCCTTCCTGCTGGAACTTGCCGAGAAGATTCACCGTAATACAGCCGACTGGACAAAGTCAACTTCCCTGCCTAACTGGCACAATGTGAACATCGCCCAGTGTTTCCGCGAACCTGCCACTTATTATATGCAGACCGGAGATTCCGCTATGCTCAAAGCATCTTATAATGTACATCATTTGATCCGTCGTACCTTCGGTCAGGTGCCGGGCGGTATGTTCGGTGCGGACGAGAATGCCCGTATGGGATATATCGATCCCCGTCAGGGAGTGGAAACCTGCGGACTAGTGGAGCAGATGGCTTCTGATGAAATTATGCTTTGCATGACAGGCGACCCGATGTGGGCTGAACATTGTGAAGAAGTGGCTTTCAACTCTTATCCTGCTGCCGTAATGCCCGACTTCAAGGCTTTGCGTTACATCACTTGTCCGAACCATACAGTCAGTGACTCAAAGAATCATCATCCGGGCATTGACAACCGTGGTCCGTTCCTTTCCATGAATCCGTTCAGCAGCCGCTGCTGCCAGCATAATCATGCGCAAGGCTGGCCTTACTTCTCAGAACATCTGGTATTGGCAACTCCCGACAACGGTATTGCCGCTGCCATCTATGCTGCCTGTAAAGCTACGGTGAAAGTTGGCAATGGAAAAGAAATCGTTCTTCATGAAGAGACTAACTATCCTTTCGAGGAAAGTATCAAATTTACCGTTTCTACCGGTGAAAAGGTCAATTTTCCGTTCTATCTCCGCATTCCTTCATGGACTGAGGGAGCCGAAGTGCGTGTAAACGGGAAGAAGATCAGCGCGAAACCTGTATCGGGCAAATACTTGTGCATCGAACGCGAATGGGCGGATGGTGACAAAGTGGAGATGACCCTTCCGATGTCTCTGTCTATGCGTACCTGGCAAGTGAATAAGAACAGTGTAAGTGTGGATTATGGTCCGTTGACATTGTCTCTTAAGATTGACGAGAAATATGTAGAAAAAGACAGTCGTGAAACTGCTATCGGTGACTCCAAATGGCAGAAAGGTGCCGACCCGAAGAAATGGCCTACTACTGAAATTTATGCAAATAGCCCCTGGAACTATTCATTGGTATTGGATAAGAAAGAACCTTTGAAAAACTTCAAGGTAGTTCGTAAGTCCTGGCCTGCTGATAACTTCCCGTTCACAGTAGCCAATGTACCTTTGGAAGTGAAAGCTACCGGTCGGATTATTCCCGAATGGCAGATCGACGAGACAGGACTTTGTGGCGTATTACCCGAAGAAGATGCGGTGAAAGGAGCTAAAGAAGAGATTACATTGATTCCGATGGGAGCGGCCCGGTTGAGAATATCGGCTTTCCCGAATACTAAGGAGTAAACAGATCCTTATTATTGATATATTCAGACATATAATGAGATAAATCATTTAATGAATGGGGGTGAGAGGCTATTGCAAGATTCGTTTGATTCTTTGCAATAGCCTTTTTTATGCTTCCTCTTCTCTTTCCGTTATCATTCAGATGGATCGATTCTTCGATAAAATGGAATATTTGTGTTATTTATTGGTCAAATAATAGCTTTGTAGTAACCCCGATTTTGCGAACTTTGCAGCCATAACGTAACTTTGTAATTTTATATCAATCATGAAGAATTTAGCATTATGGGCTTTTGCTGCCCTTTTTATGACTGCTTGTACTCCGAAAGCAGAGCAAACTACCGACTCCGGTCTGTTAAGAACTAATTTCCAAGCCGAGGTAGGCGGTAAGAAAACAGATTTATATACCCTTCGCAACAAGAATAACATGGAAGTCTGCGTGACGAACTTCGGCGGACGTATTGTTTCTGTGATGGTTCCCGATAAAGACGGAAAGATGCAGGATGTAGTTCTGGGATTCGATTCTATTCAGGATTATATCAGCAAACCTTCGGATTTTGGTGCCAGCATCGGCCGTTATGCTAATCGCATCAATCAGGGTAAATTCACATTGGACAGCATTGAATATCAATTGCCTCAAAATAACTACGGCCATTGCTTGCATGGTGGCCCTAAAGGGTTTCAGTATCGTGTGTTCGACGCTGTGCAACTGAATCCGCAAGAGATCGAACTGACTTATGTCGCTGCGGACGGTGAAGAAGGTTTCCCGGGCAACATTACCTGTAAAGTTCTGATGAAACTGACGGACGATAATGCCATCGATATCCGCTATGAAGCAGAAACGGATAAGCCGACCATCGTAAATATGACCAATCACTCTTATTTTAATCTCGATGGTAATGCAGCAAGCAATGCAGACCACTTGTTGATGGTGGATGCCGATTATTATACTCCGGTCGACAGCACATTCATGACAACTGGTGAAATTGTTCCGGTAGAAGGTACTCCGATGGATTTCCGCACTCCGACTCCGGTAGGTGCACGCATTAACGACTACGATTTTGTACAATTGAAGAATGGAAATGGTTATGACCATAACTGGGTATTGAATGCCAAAGGGGATATTTCCCGCAAATGTGTTTCGCTCGAATCACCTAAGACGGGTATCGTACTGGATGTATATACCAATGAACCAGGTATTCAGGTGTACGCAGGTAACTTCCTGGATGGTTCTCTGACAGGAAAGAAAAGCATTACTTACAATCAACGTGCTTCTGTATGTCTTGAAACACAGAAATATCCGGATACTCCGAATAAACCGGAATGGCCTTCGGCTGTGCTTCGCCCGGGAGAAAAATACATGAGTCAATGCATCTATAAGTTTTCTGTAGATAAGGAATAATCTGCTCGCTTCCAAGAAATAAAAAAATATTTTAGTCTCACGGTCTCACTTCCTTTCTGTAAAGATCAGATAACTAGATGAATAATGAGTGAGAGATACCTTCGAGATATGGTATCTCTCACTCTTTTATCCCTTAAAATGCTCCAGAACAGCGCATCTCTCATCCTTTCTTGAGTTATTTCTCATTATTCTTTCTGCTACGGACTACAGCTGTATTGATTTTACTCTGCCTGTCATTTGTATGTTATGACACTTGTGTTCTTGGCATATCTCCCTTACATTCTTATATTATCTTACCGACATTTTCATCGTTCCACACGGGGGAACTGATCATCGCACCAAGGTGAACTGATCATGTCACAGACGTAGACAGCTTGTTCTACCCGGGTGGAACGATGAAGATGTCTCTACGAAAATTTGATAATGATAGGTGAAAATCAGACGATTATAGGGTTGTTTGGACGAAGAGAGGCAGTAAATCAGACAATAATTGCCGCAGTTTATAATTATGTCTGTTATTTGTTTGTATTCTAATAATAATTAGAGTATATTTGTAAGAATGTATAACACAATGAAGTTAACTTGACTTCATTAACAAAACTATTATATGATGAAAAAAATCCTTTTCTTAATGGTGATCTGCGTAGCCACATCGCTTACTTCTATTTTACCGGCTTCGGCTCAGAATTCAGATAAAACTGATGAATACAAAACTTTGCTTAAGAAGATTATGACCCTTTCCGGTAGTTCGGCATCCTCCGAGGCTATCATGTCGCAATTCATGTCAAGTATGCAAAAGGGACCTTTCCAACAAGATGAGGCTTATTGGAAAGATTTTGCAGCAAAGTGGACACAGAAGATTGAAGATAAAGTGATGGAAGTATATGCTCCTATTTACCAACAGCATATGACATTGGATGAGCTGAAAAAAGTAGTTGCTTTCTACGAATCTCCTGCCGGCAAGAAGCTTGGGGAGACTGCATCTGCTGTTGCGAATGAATCAATGCCGATGATACAGCAACTGTCAATGGAAATGGTACAAGAGATCATGCCGCAGATTCAGAAAAGCATGAATGTTGTTGAGAATAAGGTTATCGACCCGAACAAGGAACGTGATCAGAAATTGTTTGATGAGGCTTACACGGTTCCTAAAGAAGATATAAAGATAGCTGCCGATAGAACTTATCAGCGAGGAATGAGTACAATGCCTGAAATTTATTCTATTGAGAAACGAAAAAATGATACTAAAGTTACATTTTTGCAGCCTATCTATTTCGATTGGCAATGGTTGTATTATAGCCCGAGATTTAAAATAGTAGATAAGAAAACCGGAGATGAATATATGGTGAGAGGATATGATGGCGGGGCTCCATTGGATAAGCTGTTGATTGTTAAAGGTTGTGATCGCAAGTATATCTATGTCAGCCTTTTGTTTCCCAAGCTGAAAAAGAGCGTAAAAGAAATTGATATTATAGAGGCGCTGGCTGATAAAGAGGCACTACCTTCCAATGATGATGGCGTAGCTAAATCTTATTTTGATGTAAAAATAGATGATTATATTGTATCCTCTAAAGAAAACAAGAAGGTATATTATTGATTGGAGCGATTTATTTATCACTGAAAATGAATATGACTATGAAAAACACAATGGTTTGGATCATAACCATTGTGTTGATGTCTGTTGATGTATATATAATATTTACAGACCCTTTGGAACGGCAATATGATTTGGTACAAATCGTAATGGCTTGGTATCTTGTAACGTTGCTGCTGGACTTTCTTTTTCGCCATAATAATACTTATGGGGTGATAAGAAATGTCATAGCCACAGTGCTTCTCTGTGTATTCTATTTTGTATTTCCTTAAATGTATAATAATATGAGATATGCAGTTGTATTGATAATCAATATTATATTAGCGTTAGCAGGATTCTTTTTACTCATAGTTGATCCTTTGAATAAGCAGTTACCGGTGAAAATGATAGCTATTTGGTTCATTGTTTTTGTGATATTAGATTATCCTCTTCGCCATTATAAAATATACAAAGAGATAAGGATATTTGTGTATATGATTTTTCTTGCTCTTTTATATTGGCTGTTTCCTGCATAGGAAAACCATTGTTTTATTTATATTCATGTTCAAATAAAATAGCCTGTTGATGGATTTGTGTAATGGGAATGTTTTATCTTTGCAGTGTTTAAAATAAAATACGATGAATAAAAGAGTAACAATACAGTTCGCTGACCTTATAAAGAGTAGGTTGGCAGGTGGTTTGCTCTGTTGCCTTGTATTGTTGGCTGGCTATCTGTTTCAGATGCTTTTTCCAGGAATGTATGTTGATGCATTCTCCTCATCTTTTTATCTTTTTATGTGGCTGATTCTTTTTGTGGGTGCACTCCTATGGACACTTCGTGAGAAAGGAACACATGGATTGCCCTCCGAGATAACTGATTGGCAGTGTATTGCTGCTTTCTTATTGATTGTTGGAGATCAGATTTATGCTGTTATGCCTAAGGAAGTTCGCGTAGAATTAGCTCCTGCACTCTCTGCTTATACTTTGCCTGTGCTGATTATTGTTGGTTTAGCAATAGCAGGGATAGTGAAATTGTCTATCTCATTCTATCGTTTATTGGAAATTGAACGACAAAAAACAGTACTTCAAGAGAAACGGCTTCAAGAACTGCTTTCTTCTCCTCCATCTGTATTGGAAGGCGTTGTATATATGCGCAGACTTTTAGAAAATAAATCCATATATCAATTGACTGCCAGTGAGTACCTTACATTAATAGAAGGATGTCGTGCGATTGATCCGGATTTTTTTGTTTGGTTAAAAGAAAGGAAAATTAAAATGGCTCCACGATATATCGTGTATTGTGTACTTATTAGGATGGGTAAAACTAAAGAAGATATGATGTCTGTTTTTGATATTAATAATGTTAACTACCGTGTTTTGAGATCTCGTGTACGAGGACGTTTAGGTATTGAGGATGAGGATATGGATACTTTCTTGCGAGAGTTGCATTAGTTATATTTTAATATATTTATTAATCCGATGAAAGAGTGGATTGCTGATATAAATCCCCCCATAATAGCATAGTAGAACCATACGCGTTTATTCGAATATTTGTTTTGAGGGAATGTGTCGATGGCTCCGATTATGAGCACAATCCATGCTAGAAGTTCAAAGAAAGTGATAAGACAGTCTTGTAAAGTATAGTTTATGTCATTAATGAAACAGTGAAGGTAGCACATAGCGATGCTAATCCCCCACATTATATTATATAAAATTATATATTGGATTATTTTCATTTATCAGCTATACATTCTTTGTATTTTTTGTTTGCTATGTCCTTGGCTCTATCATATTTTGCAGCTACCTGTATTAAGCAACCAGAAGGCATTGAACCTTTTTTACAGTTAATGATAGCATTGTCATAATCAGCTTTAGCCTGCGTATATGCTGCTTGTTTTTGTTCTTCACAGTTGCTAGTACCTCCTCCTTCTTCGCGTGTTTTTAGAAGTTTCACTTTTGTTAGTTCGTTACTTTCTGCATATAATATAAAGAGTTGTATCCGTTCATCTTCACTTAATCTTAAAAATCCCGTATGTTGAATCAGCTTCTCTTTAGCTTTTGCCATTTGTTGTAGCTCATCTTGCAGATTCGCTTTCCTTGCGAAGTCTTCCATGTAGTCATCATCATTCAGATTCTCCATAAGTTTGTCATATTCTTCTTCACTTAAAGTAGAAGTGTATTCATGAAACTTATCTGCCAAAAGCTCGGAGCTCATTTCGAATTCCCAAAACTCATCAGAACTGGCAATAGAATCAATGAGTGTATTTTCGTTATTTAGCATTCTTGATGAAAATCCGCGTGTTTTTGCTATCCCATTCTCTGCCATCTGTGTTTCATCTGTGTAATATTCATCAGTACTACAACTATAAGTAATGAAAATAGCGGTTAAACTACAAGCTAATGCTATCGCATAAAATAAAGCATTTTTTTTTCTTCTTGCGCTCATGATTATTTTGTTTTTTTAATGTTGATGCAAAGTAACGAAAAATAGATTTATTCGAAGGATAATATTTATTCAAAAAAAGACTAATATCTGATCCTTACGGGGCTTTAATTATTTTTATTGTGTTACAATATAGAAGAAAATAAAAGAAGTAATAGTGGCTAGAAGTACTTCTGTGTGGGTATAATGGTTTTAAAGGTGTAACATTGATAGGAGAGAATGAATATCTGCAAAATAATTTTCGGTCATATAAGGACAATTCTGAGTCATTAGGGATAATTTCCGGTCAAAAGTGAAATTTGGATACATTTTAGTTGTTACAATCATGGCATAAAAAATAAAAATATCCTTTTGAGAAGTCTCTGTGGCATATTGTAGAGGCTGTATGAGTGTAACACCCCCTTGTGTGATGGCTAAATGACTTGTAATTTTGCAAAAAAATAACATAGAATCATTTATCTCTATTTTTCTGATAATTATGAGAACATTCACAAGGTTGGTATCTGTCTTTCTGCTTACTGCAATTGGTAATCTCTTTTTCCTTTCATGTTCTGGAAGAGAAAAGAATGTTCCGGCGGTTTCTATATTGGAAATAGCTCTTCAGCAGGCAGGAGAGAATCGTGTGGAGCTGGAAAAGGTTTTGTCTCGCTATCAGATTGATCCGGCAGATAGTTTGAAATATAGGGCTGCTTGTTTTTTGATAGAGAATATGCCTTATTATACCTATTATAAAGGAAAACAGTTAGATCGGTATTTTACTTACTATGCTTTGTTACAGAAAACACGTGGATTGGGTATTTCTCCTCAGGTCGTGGCTGACTCTGTTCGTCACATGTATGGACCATTGTATTTAGATTCTTTACAATCCTATAGAGATATCGAAACAGTTGATTCTGCTTATTTATGTAATAATATTGAGTGGTCATTTAAGGTGTGGCAGGAACAACCATGGGGGAAACATGTTTCGTTTGCAGATTTTTGTGAATATCTTCTTCCTTATCGTATTGGTGACGAGACCTTGGCTAGCTGGCGGGAATCTATTTATCAGAAATATAATCCCTTGCTCGATTCTTTACGTGCTTCAGGAGTACTTGATAAAGAAGATCCGATTGTCGCGGCCCGTTGTTTACTTGATTCAATTCGTAAAGGAGGAGCGGTATTTACTACTGCCGTTCCTGCCAACCTTCCTCATGTGGGGCCGGAAGTTGTTCAGCAGAAAACCGGTAGTTGTCGTGAACTCACGGATTTTGTTGTTTATGTTTGTCGTGCGTTAGGCATTCCGTGTGCCATAGACTTCATGCCGATTCGTGGTGATGAGAATGACAGCCATCAATGGGTGGCATTTACAGATAAATACAGTACGCTCTATTACCACGAATTTCCTAATGGTGTGAGTGAAGTACGGAAAGACGCAATGTGTGGAATGCCTAAAATAAAGGTTTATCGTAATACATTTAGTCTAAATCGCGCTATGCAGGAGGAAATGCAGAAATTGGATACTGCTGTTGTTCCTCTTTTCAAAGATCCGCATATCGTAGATATTACTTTCCCTTATACAAAAGATTTTAAGAAAGAACTCCAAATACCGAAGGACGCTTTATATAAAGGTAAGCCACGTTCACGAATAGCTTATCTATGTGCCAGCAAACGGATGGATTGGGAGCCTGTTGCATGGACAGATTTTGGTGGTAAAAACATTGTCTTTACAGATATACAAAAAGGACCTGTCATGCGGGTTGCTACTTACGAACGAGGACGACTCCGTTTTTGGACTGATCCTTTTGAGATTAATGTTTCTAATGAATTCCATTTCTTCACTCCTTCGGATAGTGTACAGGATGTTACTTTGTTCGCAAAATATACTTTGCGGGCAGATGATATGTTCTTGAATCGCATGATAGGTGGAACTTTTGAAGGAAGCAATGATCCTGATTTTCGTGAAAAAGAAGTCTTGTACTTGATAAACGAGAAACCGAAAAGATTACAGACAGTTGTTCAATCATATTCTTCAAAACCGTATCGCTATGTCAGATATGTAGGACCTAAAGAGTCACACTGTAATATTGCAGAAGTAGCTTTTTATACTCCTAATGATACCGCTTCTTTAAAAGGTAAGGTAATAGGTACTCCCGGATGTTTTCAAAAAGACGGTTCGCATGAATATACGAATGTATTTGATGGGGATGTCACAACTTCTTTTGATTATATTGAACCTTCCGGTGGCTGGTCAGGGATCGATCTTGGTGCTCCTAAACAGATTGAGAAGATTGTTTATACACCGCGGAATTATGATAATTACATTTGCCTGTATAATACTTATGAATTGTTTTACACAAGCAAGAGAGGAATATGGAAATCATTAGGTATACAAGTTTCTATGGCAGATTCCTTGGCCTATACGAAAGTTCCTATTAATGTTTTGTTATTATTATGTAACTATACACAAGGGATTCAAGAACGAATATTTGTGTATGAAAATGGAATACAAAATTGGAAATAGCGTATTGTTATAAGAATAGTAAATATAAATAATTTTCAAATAAAACAATGTGTAAAATGAAAAAATGTAAGAATTTTATTTTGGCTGGGTTCGTGCTTTGGGGATTCCTGAGTAGTTGCCATATTAGTAAATCTGTCTATGTGCCAGAGGAAATAGCTAATTTAATGATGAGTAGTGATAGTTTGTCAATATCAGATGATCGACTTGAGACTATAAAATCAATCATGAAGACTAAGGAATTTAAGAAATATGCAAAAGCTCTTCAGAGGTTAGATAAGAAAATGGAACCCTATATTGCCAAACTTGATAAGAATGAAGTCGAAGCTTTAAGGGTGAATAGAAAAGATGCTGATTATGTGTCAGCGTTCGTAACAAAGCTTGAATCAGGTATTGATGTGGGAGCAGAGAATATAAAGGTGAAAAAAACTTTGAATGATTTGGAAGATGTGATGGAAGGCAGAAATTTGTCTGTTTTGGAAAAGGCCTTGCTTCTGATAAATGCTAGAAAATCGAAATAGGTAGCTTTAAATATAAAATATGAATTATAATATAAGTATCATTTTAAAAATTGAATAAATATGAATTTGGAATTAAAGAAGCGTATGTTCAGCTTGGCGATATCTGTTTTAGGTGTTTTTATAAGTTTTGTTGTTTACAGTTGTGCATCTGATGAATATGAACTTCCGGATAATGAAATAGCTCATAGAAAAGATTTGAAAACAACCCGTTCAATTACTATGGATGACAAGCTAACTGCGATTGCAGAATCTGATGAGTTTATAGATTTCTTGATTAGTGCAAAACAGTTAATAGAAAAAGTAGATGCATATAAAGCGAGTTTAAATAAAAATGAGTTAGTTGATTATAATGTAGAAGATATTCTTGAAAATGTAAATATAGAAAATGAATTAAATCACCTAAAGGAGAGTCGGAATAATTTGCATGCTAATACTTTATTTTCTGAGTTAAATGAAATTGAACGCTTTGACTTATTTAACGATTATACAAGTGTTGAGTGCTCTTTGTTAAAAACTAGAGAAGAAGGAGGAAAAGAAGATGATTGCTATAGAAAATTACAAGACGGATATAAGAAGGCTCAAACATTATATGAAGTATATCTGTCTTGTTGTGAAACGGAGGATCTAATAAATTGTGCTCGAGAAGCTATAAAAGTACGGGATAATGCTCGGGAGAGAGCTGATTATGAGTACGTAATCTGTATGGGTGTGTGAATAAAAAATCAAAGATGATTTGTAACTTTAAATGCTTTTTTGATTATGTAGCCGATTAATAATTGGGCAATGGTGTAGTGGATGATATAATTTGTGGCAACTATTTTGTTCATTACGCCATTGTTTGCTGATTCTAATAGTCGTTACTTGTTTGCCATTGATGTAATGGAGAATATAAAAGGTCTAAAATTGGATTAATAGACTCTTTATTGTATCTTGGATAGGAGTATTACGATAATTAAGCTAAAAATGAGGAGTGATAATAATACAATGTTTTATTATAATCTTGTGTATAGGTAGTTTGTTTGTACATTCATGGCTATTAACAGATCCTTATATTGTACCTAAATGGTTATTTACTGTGTTAATCACATTAGTTATTGTACTATGTTTGTCTATTAGAATGTTGTTTAATAGGTCTGTGAAGATGGAAACGTGGAAAATAGGTATAATAATTGGGGTTAACTTATTATTTTGGGGGTGTGTTTTGAAGAATTATATTATGAAAAAAAATGTTTTGATTTTATTTTTGTTTTTGCCTTTTGTTTGTTTTGCTCAAAAAGTAACTTATGGCGATAATAGTGTTCGTATCGAAGGTAAAACCTTCTTATACTTTGATGCTGAAGGGAATCCTATCACAGACCAGGCTCATAGGGATTCTCTAGAAACTCATAAATATGTCATTTCTATTAAAGGAACAGATGAAATACCAGAAATCCATCTAGTTTGTAAACACCCTAAACTTGAAACATTGATAGGTGAAACTCTTCCTAAAGTTGATTTAAGTGATATTAGCGGAAAGCCTGTTGACTTTGATGAATCCGAGTATACAGTTATATGTTTTTGGAACAGGCATTGTAGTATTTGCATTCGGGAGCTTATTGTTCTCAATATACTTGCTGAAGATTATCCGAATGTTCAGTTTGTCGGGTTAACTCCTGACTCTCCTGAAGAAGTACAGAAGTTGATGAAAAAACTGAATCTAGAGTGGGAGGATATAAGAATTGTTCCTAATTATAAATGGGAGTTTACTGATATACTAAAGATTTATATGTATCCTTCTAATATTATAGTTGATAAAAATATGATAGTAAAAGCGGTAAATGTTGGAGGAAACACTCGTAAATTATTAAGAACATTAGAGCAATTATCTGGCGAGAAATAAATATTCGACGTTAATGCGTGTTGTGTTTGCACGTATTTTATGTGATTTCGAATATGTTACATATATACTTTTATGTCAAGGCTGAGAGACTATATAGGACTATTAATATTTAGTATTTTATGCGTGAGTGCATTATTTATGCAGTCTCATTCTTTTACTGATTCATATCTTGTGCCGAAGTGGTTAATTACTTTGTTTGTATTTGGAGGATTTGTATTGTACTGCACTATTGCAATATGGTTTACTAATTCAATAAAGGTAAATATGTTTTTGGTAGGAATAGTTCTTATTGCAATTTGTTTCTTGCAAGCTGTGTTGGGACTACTACAGTATTTTACCGTATGTTATTCTCCTTCAATCTATAAAATTACTGGTAGTTTTGATAATCCGGCTGGTTTTTCTGCGTGTTTATGTATAGGGTTACCTTTTATCGCTTTTCTCTTGTTGAAAGATAATAAAAGATATATTCATCTTATAGGATGGATAATGGGGATTATTATAATAGTTGCAATTATTTTGTCGTATTCAAGAGCTGGTATCATTAGTTTGGCAACGATTAGCACTATATTCCTATATCAGAGGCTTAATCATAAACGTATGTTGAGATTCTTTTTATTAGCTGGCTTAGTCGCCTTAATCTTAGGTTGTTATTGGATGAAAAAGGAGTCAGCCGACGGTAGATTGCTTATTTGGCAATCTTGCATAAATATGGTAAAAGATTCTCCTTGGATGGGACATGGATTAAGTAGTTTTGAAGCCCATTATATGGATTACCAAGCTGAATATTTTAGAATATACGGGCAACAGAACCGTTATGCTATGTTAGCCGATAATGTGAAGCATCCTTTCAATGAGTATATGGGAATACTCTTAAACTTCGGGATTATCGGCTTGTTGATATTGTGTGCATTTATTTTTCTACTGATTTATTGTTATAAACGAAATCCAATTATTGAAAAGAAAATAGCAATTTATACATTAATTTCAATAGGAATATTTTCGCTATTCTCTTATCCATTTACTTATCCTTTTACGTGGATTATAACATTTTTATCCGTCTTGATAATTATCTGGGAGCCTATAGAAGTCTTTTTTACGGTGTCTTGGAGGAAAAATATAGCATGTGCTTTTGTTATAGTTTGCTCAATGATTGGCATTTATAAATTGGTTGAACGTACACAAGCAGAATTAGAGTGGGGACGAATCTCCAAACTAACTTTCTCCGATTCTTATAATGAGACACTTCCCGTATATGAAGAATTGGAGAAAGTACTTGTAGATGATCCTTATTTCCTTTATAACTATGCTGCTGTTCTATTAGAAAAAAAACAATATAATAAGAGTTTGGAGATTGCTTTACAATGTCGCCAATATTGGGCAGATTATGATTTGGAGTTAATAATTGGGGAAAATTACCAGCAACTTAACAACCCTAAACTAGCAGAAAAATATTACAATAGTGCATCTATGATGTGCCCTGCGCGCTTTCTACCTC
>OGDN01000607.1_pt1 | contig 71034 bp, 78 predicted proteins | sample 1570271 | NCBI WGS metagenome assembly OGDN01 (sample SAMEA4384481, study PRJEB24528) | human gut metagenome | reverse complement strand
AAACAAATTGTACTACGATGGTTTTCAAAAAATGCTGTATCACTACTCGCACCAAACAATGGAAATCCGAACCTTTTCTCGAAAGAGAAGGGTTCGGATTTTTTATTTTCCTTGCGCTGGGATTTTCTGATTTACAAACCTGAAGTGCTGTATTATAATAAAGTAATCACACAACAGGAGGCTCCTCAGAATGTCCCATTTGATCGAAACGGTATACAACCTGCTCTGGGGTGATTTGTTCACCCTGCCGGTGGGGGGCGGCATCGGCATTTCGCTGATGGCGGTGCTGCTGCTCACGGCGGGCGTGTTCTTCACCCTGCGCACCCGGCTGCTGCCCGTGCGGCTGTTCCGGGATATGATCGCCGCTGTCTGCGAAAAGAACCAGAGCATGGACAGCCTTTCCTCTTTTCAGACGCTCATCGTCTCCACGGCCACCCGGGTAGGCATGGGCAATCTGGTGGGCGTGGTGGCGGCAGTGTCTGCCGGTGGTGCCGGTGCGGTGTTCTGGATGTGGGTCACGGCCCTGTTGGGGGCCTCCACCTCCTTTGTGGAATCCACACTGGCCCAGAAGTATCGGCAGCCCGACCCGCTCTATGGCGGTCAGCGCGGCGGCCCGGCCTACTACATCCATGTGCTGGCCGAGCGCAAGCGGGGCAAAAAGCTGCGTCATTCCATCATCGCGGTGTTGTTTGCCATTTCGGGCCTCATCTGCTGGTGTGGCATCAGCCAGGTCATCAGCAACTCGGTCAGTTCTGCCTTTGCCAATGCGTTCTCCATCCCGCCGATTGTGACCACGGTGGTGCTGGTGGTGCTCTCGGCGGTCATTGTCCTGCGCAAGGATGCCACCGTGAAAAGCCTGGATGTTATCGTGCCGATCATGGCGGTTTGCTATTTCGTGATGACGGTCATCATCATTGCGGTAAATTTCCGCCAGCTGCCCGCTGTGCTGGGCCGCATCTTCTCGGAAGCCTTCGGCCTGCGGCAGGTGGCCGCAGGCGGCTTTGGCGCGGTGCTGATGAACGGTGTCAAGCGCGGCCTGTTCTCCAATGAAGCGGGCAGCGGTTCGGCCCCCTGTGCGGCAGCGGCTGCCTCCTGCGATGATCCCGTGAAGATGGGCTTTGTGCAGGCACTGGGTGTCCTGATCGACACGGTGGTCATCTGCAGCTGCACTGCCTTTATGATGCTGCTGGCTCCCGCAAATGTCACCACTGGGCTGACCGGCATGGACCTGCTGCAGGCAGCGGCGCAGTACCATCTGGGCAGCTTTGGCGTGGTGTTCATTGCCGTCACGCTGGCGCTGTTCAGCTTCTCCACCTTCATCGGCATCCTGTTCTATGCCCGCTCCAATGTGGCGTACCTCTTTGGTGACCGCTGGGGCTGGCAGACAGCCTATAAAGTGCTGGCCCTTGTCATGCTGATGGTGGGCGGCCTGGAAGCCTATACCGTGGTGTGGGACCTGGGCGACGTGGGCATCGGCCTGATGACCATATTCAATCTCATTGCCCTATACCCCATGTCCGGCGAAGCCATTGCCGCCTTGCGGGATTACGAGCGCCGGAAACATCTGACCCAAAACTGACCCTGCCGACAGCTTCCGCAGAAAAGTTGCAAAAATCCGAAAAAAGTAGTTGACAAATCGCCCGCAGTCTGATAAAATAAATAAGTCGTCCGGCAACGGACGTGAACAGAATCTGGGCGTGTTCCCGAGTGGCCAATGGGGACAGACTGTAAATCTGCTGCTTTTCAGCTTCGGTGGTTCGAATCCACCCGCGCCCACCAAGATAAAACACCTAGAGACGTAAGTTCCTGGGTGTTTTTCTTTTGTTGTAACCCACAGTCAAACCCACTTTCTGCGGAAAACTATGCAAAAATCAACAAAAAAAGGCTGCCACGCATCACGCTCGCATGGCAGCCTTTTCGTTACCCTCTCACCACGGCATTGTAAAGCATCTCCAGGAACTGCACCGCGCTGGGCGCACCGGTCAGCGGATAGCCAGCCAACTGCTGAACGCCTTCGGGGTTCAGCGCCCAGGCTTTCTCTGCTGCGCGCCGGACGGCACTTTGAATGGCGGACCACTTGCAGCGCCGCTGGTCTGAGATGGGGGTATAGATCTCCTTCTGTACGGCTTCCAGCCGGTCCTCCTGCTCACAGATCAGAGCCACGCAGTCGCAGAGAACACGGTAATTCTTTGAGCTCCGGGTAATCCCCAGAGGCCTAAGAATTTGATCCAGCTGGGCAGGGGAGTCCGTAATTTTCACATCGGGCATTGTTTGCACATCCTTTCCATCCAACTTTAACCGGAAAATGTCAGAATGTGCCGGATAATGCGGAATGCGTCGGAATATGCCGAAACATGCCAAAAGAAAACAGCCCCGAGGAACCATCAGGCTCCCCGGGGCTGTTGCTATGTACTCTTACTTGATCTTCCCCTGCATCTGATCCAGCAGCTCATCTGCGTGGATGGCCTCGGGGGTGAAGGAGTTGTTCTCCCACCATGCCCAGATGGCGGCAGCGGTGGTCAGGCCAGCGGTCACCCACTGCTCCACGCTGGCGCTGTCGATGGGCAGCGGGCTTTTGCCTGCTGCACTCAGCAGCTGGTTGACGAGGGCCAGTGCCAGCACAACGGTGCGGGCGATGGTTGCGGCGGGGATGGCGGGGGTGTTGTTCTCAGTGATGTGTGCGTTCATAATGTCAGTTCCTTTCTTCAGTCGTGGATGGGTAAAGCGCAGGCTCTCTTGTACAATTCTGTACCGGTGCCGTTGCCGCCCATCACATGATAGGTCTTGTAGAGGTAATTCAGGTTGCGCAGGCCGTCGCGGGTGATGTACCCCAGCTCCATAAAACGGTAGCACTCGGTATAGATGCGGTCGTGCAGCAGGGCCAGCACCGCGTCCCACAGGGCCTTGATCTTGGGGATGGCGGCAAGGATCGCGCCGCCGATCAGAGCACAGAGCCACCCGGCCCAATACTCCGTGATAAACTGCCACATCGGTCTCACCCCTCCTCATCCTCGTCGTCTTCCCACGCCTGCCGGATGCGCTGTCCGTTGTGACACACCGCATCCAGAACGGCATCTGCTTGGATATTGGATGCCAGCAGGGCCTTGTCCTGGGTATTCATGTTGTAGTACCCCGTGAACACCTCACCGTTTGCCAGAGGCGCTGCTACGGTGATGCGGTCGATCTTGTGCTCTTCCAGTGTAGCTAGAACCTCTGAGAGCCAGGGTGCGTATGCTGCATCTGAAATCAGATAACTTGCCATCGGTCTCACCCCCTGACCTGTCCCAGCCCGGCCCGCTGGATGATGCCCGCGTAGTCCTTGTAGGCCACGCTCAAGTCTGCGCCCTTGGCAATGCCGGGAATCTTTCCGCTGCGGGTGTACTGCCACATCCCGAAGGGCCAGCCGGGGGCGGGCTTCTTGGTGCGGTAGGCCGCCAGCCATACGTCGTAGGGCTTGAGGGCCGCGCCACCCATGTAAAGGTTGGTCTGCCCGAAGTTCAGGCCGGTGTAGAGCATGGCGTACACGCCCCAGCTCTCCACCACGCTCAGGCAGTGGGCCTCGATGTCGGTCAGGGCAGACTTGCTCAGGGCCGCCTGAAGCTTGTCCTCGATGTCCACAGCCACCGGCAGCTGGAAGGCTCTGCCGCCCAGCGCCCGCTTGAACAGGGCCAGCTCCCTGTCGGCCTGTGCCTTGGTGGTGGCCTTGAAGTAGCCGTACACGCCCACCGGGATGCCCAGTCGGGTGCACTCGGCATAGTTGCGGGCAAAGTAGGGGTCGATGTAGGGCTTACTGGGTTTGCCCTCGGCGCTGTTGCCCATGGCCCGGATCATCACGCCGGAGACAAGGCCGCTTGCCTTGACCCTGCCCCAATTGATGCTGCCCTGCCAGCGGGAAACGTCAAGAATTGTTCTGGGCATTCTGCGCCTCCTTCTCGGCCAGCAGCTCGGTCAGCTCCTTGTACTCGTCATCAGTCAACTTGCTTGCGGCATAGAAAACGTCCAGCTTGGTGCTCATGCCCTCCAGATTGCCGCGTTCGATCATGCGTTTACAGGTACGGTACAACATAGGTTTGTCCTTTCCGGGGCAGTGCCCCATCTTAAAATGTTATCATCCTCTTGGCAGAGGGTTTTACTCCGTGATCCCCAGCTCCAGCAGGGTCAGCCGGTAGGCCTGGTCAACGTTCAGCGCATCGGCATCTGCCTGGGCGCTCTCCACCGTAGCAAGCCGATCTTCCAGTGTAGGGGCCGGCTTCGGTGCATCGGCAGGGTTTGGCTGCGTGCCGGCCTCAACCACAACGTAAGCCTCCGGCTGGTCATCCATGCTCCACAGGGCATCGCCCACAGCAGCCGCTGCATTGTGGGCGGTAATGGCATCCACAACGGCAGAATAGGCATCGCACTCTTCCTGCGTGATAACAGGCTTCAGGATTTTTGTTCCGGGTTTAATTTCCATTTATGTTCACCTCACCACCAGCGGCCAACAGCAATACTATAACATGTTGTATCGTTTGTTCCAGGTAGCGTGCATGATGTCGTGCTTTTGTTCTTACAAACAAACGATAAAAATGAGATAGGGCAGCCAACAACAGAATATGCCGTATTAGAAAATGCCACCGGAAATGACCATGTATAATCGTTTCCGTCTGAATTGATGGAGTACCAGCAGATCTGTGTTCCGTCTGAAAATCTTACCCAGTTACTGCCGCTTGCTGCTACCGCCGAAGCACCCGCCGGGCCTTGTGGGCCGGTAGCACCTGTTGCGCCTCTGGCTCCCGTTGCACCGGTGGGCCCTTGCGGCCCCTGCGGGCCGGTAGCCCCGGTAGCACCCCTGGGGCCCTGCGCACCGGTATCTCCTTTGTCGCCCTTTGCGCCTTTCAGGCTGGCAATCCATGCGGCTTCACTGCCCGTGTATCCCAGCTGAACAGCCAGCGCATAGGCCGACTGGCCATCAAAGGTTCCGGCTTCTTTGGCCTGCTTCACGGCATTGGTGGCCGCATTGGCCGCATTGGTGCTGGCTTTCTCTGCCCGGTCGGCATCGTTCTTCGCCGCCCCCGCGCTGGCAGATGCCTCCCCGGCCTTGGTGGAGGCGGTGGAAGCGCTCCCCGCAGCGGCGGTGGCCTGCTGGGTGGCATTTTCTGCCGCGGTGGTGGCTGTCCTGGTGGAGTTGGCCACGTCGGTCAGGGCTGTGGTGCGGGCCCGTGCGATATCCTGCAAGGCGGCGGTGTGCTCCGTCTCCGTGTCCTGCAGGGCCTGCTTGGCGGCGGTCTCACTGGTCTTGGCTGCATTCTCGCTGGCGGCGGACTTGGTCTCGCTGCTCTTGGCTGCCTCCGCGCTGTCCTTGGCGGCAGCAGCACTGCTGGTAGCTTTCTCCTCCAGTGCGTTGATGCGCTCCCTGGCAGCGGCCAGCAGCTCGTCGGTGGGGATGCCGGTCACGCCGTCCCGCACGATGCCGCAGAGTGCCTCGTCCAGCCGGGTGTCAGTGATCTGGCCCGTAGAGATGCTGGTGGAGCTTGCCGGGCGGGTGATCTCGGCAAGGCAGAGGTCGTAGATCAGCTCGGTGCGGGAGATGGCCGGGGCCGTGGGTGTGCTGGATGCCGTGCCCTGCAGCACCTGCAGGCTGGCGGCTCTGGCACCGGCATCATAGCGCATGACAATACGGTCGATGCGGGGGAGAGACGGGTCGGCCAGCGGCATGGTCAGGGTGTCGCTCTCCCGCTTGGTGATGGAGTAGCCGGTGAAGCGGCTGGGGTGCACCCAGCCACGGCCCGCCCCCACGGTGACCTTCAGCCCGCCTGCGGCTGTCACCGGGAAGTCCTCAGCGGAGCTGAACACACCCGAGGTGAGGCCCGCAAGGTAGGCCGCCACGTCTGCGGCATCGAAGTCGTAGCCGTTGGCGGGATATAAAACGATTTTGCTCAAAAGATCATCTCCTTACATTGCGCCAGACCGGCGTGCCCAGCCGCACGGTGCGGGTGGTGCTGTCGCTCTGGCTTTGGGTGATGACATCGGCCACCCGGACGGTGGCCTTGTAGCCCAGCTCCGGGATGGTGCAAAAGGCCACGTCACCGGGGGAAAGGCCCTCGGCATCGATGGTCAGTTCAATGCTGCCGGTACGGAGCTGTTCCAACAATTTGTTGGTGCCCCGGGCCATAAGCCGCTCGAGGTAGGCTTGGCTTTTGGTGGTCTCGCCCTTTTCCTCGTCCGGCTGCACGTCCCGGGCATCCACATACAGCTCCCGCCGGTCGGCCCCGGTGGCATCCGTCAGGCCCACGGTGACGGTGGCGCGGTTCTCGCCCTCGCCAGCACCCTGCACCACGGCCACGTTGGCGTAGTCGGAGTCCCCGAAGGCCCACGCGGCCTGCTGCAGGTTGCCCCACTTGGTGGAAAAACGGCGGTTTGGGTCAGCGGTGGGCCGGTAGACCTCGAACAGCAGCTTCTTGTCTGCGTTCTTGCCTGCCAGCCGCACCCGGAAGCCCAGGTCGCAGGCAGCGCCGATGGTCATCAGGTAGTCCATGATGCTGCCGCCGGAGGTCTGTGCAGTGTAGGTGGTGTCGAAGCCCACAGCAGCACCCAGCTCCAGTTTTGGCCATGGCTGCATGGCGCTGACCAGCCTGCGCATGGCGGCTTCGGCGTTCTCATTCTTCACGATGCTGGTACAGGCCCGCTTGGTGAAGATCCACGTCCCCGGGAAGCCGGTGACCACTAAGTTGCTGTCCTGATTCTCGTTGCTCCGGTGGCAGATGCGCATGGGCACGTCGCTGTCACTGCGGCGCAGCCAGCGGCCCTCCCGGAGTAGGGACAGGTTCTCCTCGGTGGGGCGCACCTCCAACGTGAACTCTCCCTCGGTGTTGTAGGGCTCGTCCCAGTAAAGGCTCACCCATACCTCCACCCGGCCCAGCCGGGCGAGGGTCAGTTCGTCCAAAACGTCCAGTGTCACGAGATCACCTCCGGCAGAATGCCCGAAACCATGGGATAAAAGCGAACCGTCACCTGCAGGCTGGTCTCGCCGCTGTCGGCGGTGGCCTTGAGCAGGTTGTCTCCGGGGGCCAGCTCCAGCAGGTCGCTGTCCTCGTCCAGCAGGGAGAAAACGTTCTCCTCCGTGCCGTTCTCTGTCCGCTTGACGGCCAGCTTGTCGGTGGTGGTGCGGTAGATCTCGATGACCTGCCCGGGGGTCAGGGTGGTCAGGATGCGGATGTTCTGACCAGAGACGATGTTCAGCACGGTGGGGTTGACCACCGCACCGTCGCTCTTGAGGGTGGCCGTGAAGGGCACCGCCAGCGCACCGGGATTATATGCATTCAGCCAGCCGATTGAGGTGCGCACGCCGAATCGGTGGGGTGTGCTGTAATTGATGGGTAGCCTGAAGCTGGGTACAAAGCCGTTGATGCAGAAGCTCTGAGCCTGCAAGTTGTACCAGAAGGGTTTCGGGCAGAAGAGCATGAAGGCCAACACCGGGTAGGGGTGGATGCTCTTTGTGTAGGGGGTCTTGGAAAGCACGAAACGGCAGAAGTATTTATCCTCGAAGTACATTGTGCCGCTGGTGAAATAGGGCAGCTTTTCCAGCAGTAATTCCGCATCCGCATCGCCGTGGGAGCTGTGGCAGTGGATGATGAGCTCACGGCTCACCCCGGCCACGCTCTGGCGCTCCACGCTCACGCCCACCTGGTTCACGCCCTGGGCGGTCTGCACGTCCACGTCCACGCCGTTGATGGGGTCGAGGGAGTAGGGCGTGCCGTAAGCCCACCCGATGTCGAGAGTGGCCCCGGCATCCGTGACCAGCTGCAAATGGTCTTTTCTGAATGGCATTGTGGAGCCCTCCTTTCATCGTTTCTGGGCCTTGGCCCGGTCGGCTTCCCAGCGTGCTTCCCGCTGGAGATCTGCCGCTGTCTGGGCCTTGGAGTAGATATTTTGGATGATGTTGGTGTCGCCCTCCCGGTGGTAGTTGTTGGCGGCTGCGGCCACCTGTGCCGTGCCGGAAGCGGCCACAGACCGGCTGATGGCCATGTTGTCCGATAGCACCAGAGAATCGGCTTGCCGCACCATCTCGGCCAACTTGCTGTTTGCGGCCAGCAGGGCCTTGGTGTTGGCCTCCACAGCGTCGGTCAGGTCTTTGTCCGGGGTGGGAGCCGTCGGCGTGGTGGGAGTCGTCGGCGTGGTAGTCTTGGTGATGTCATTCAGGCTGCGCTCAATCTTTGTCTGGATGCCATCCACATAGGTGGTCACGGTCTTGTAGGAGCGCTCCACGCCGTCCACCAGCTTGGTACCCGCCTCGGTGACAGTCTTGGTCACCCGCTGGGTGATCTTGCCGGTCTCATCCTGCAGCTTCTCGGTGAGCACCTTGGTGGTCACGGTGCTGCCGTCGGCATTGGTGGTCTTGCTGGTGTCGGTCATGCTCTCGATGACCTTCTGGGAGTTGGTGGAAGTGCCGGAGCTGCCGGAGCTGCTGGGGTTGTTGATGGCCTCCTGCTGCTTTTTTCGCTCGGCCTGCCGGGCTTTGCGGTCGGCGGCAATTTGGTTGGCAAAGTTCCAGGCTGGATTGCTGATGTAATCCATATGGCCGCCCCAGTGCCACGCCACGGAGTTATACATGCCAATGAGGCCGTTGATGAGGATGATGAAGCCCTCGATGCCCGCCGCCACAATGCGCATCAGGCCCTCAAAGATGTAGCTCATAAAGTCCTCAACGCCCGCCCAGACATTCTGGAAAGCGTTGGCCACATCCTTGTTTTTGCCGGAAAAGCTCAACAGGGCACCCACCAGCATCCCGATGAGGGAGATGACGAACAAAATCGGGTTTGCGTCCATGGCGGTGTTCAGGGCGATCTGGCTCGTGGTGGCGCTGGCTGCGGCGGGCACGAACTGCGCCACCAGCCCCATGGCTAGCTGAGAGAGGTTCCCGAACACGCCGCCCAAAGCGCTGCCCAGCTGGTTCAGGGCCCCCAGAGCAATGCTGTTGATCTGGGTCTGCTGCTCCTTGGTGCAGGCCTGCCAGAAGTAGGAAGCGGCCCACAGGCCCAGGCTCTCGAGGTCGCCATCCTTGAGGGCCGTTGCCAGCGTCTCGATGGCCCCCAGTGCATCCGTCTGGATGTCAGACTGGATCTGCGCCCAGCCCTCGGTGAGCTTGGTGCGGAACTGCTCTGTGATGGTGGCCCCTACGGTGGCAAAATCCGGGCCGTAGTCGTTGAGGGTCTGTGCAATGTTCTGGATGGCTTCCTGTGCTGCCGGAGCCCCGGTGTTGATGCCGTTGACAAGGCCCTGCGTGACATTCTCGCCGATCTCAGTGAACACCTTCGAGGGCGAGTGGATGCCCAGCACATTCTTGACGGTGCTCACCATGCCGTTGACTTTGCCCTTGACTGTGGACACCAGCGTGTCCCACATCCCGGTGATGCCGTTCAGCAGGCCGGTGACGATGTTCTCGCCGATGTGGCCCCACTCATCCATACTGCCGTCCCACACGCCGGTCAGCTTGGCGATGCAGGCAAGGGCGGCTTCGCCCAGATTCTCAATGCTGCGGAGAATGCCGTCCACCAGTGTGGTCAGAAGAGCCGCACCGCAGTTCAGAAGGTCGGGCAGATGGGAGATCAGCGCGGCAGAGAACTTTGTAATCAATTCCGCTGCTGCTGTGATCAGCTGGGGCAGGTTGTCGGTGATGCCGATGATGAGCTGTCCCAGCAGCTGGACGCCGACATCGAAGATCTCGTCCTGATGGTCAGCCAGATACTGCACCAGCTTGGTGATGACCTGAGTTGCTGCCGATGCCAGCCCGGGAATCTTCTGAACAACACCTGCGGTCAGATTTTCCAGAATGCCGCTGGCTGCGTCCAGCATGGCTGCCGGGCCGCCCTCATTCAGAGCACTCGTCAGGGTATTCAGGCAGTCAGTGCCCCAGTTGGCGGCTTCCTTCAGGCCCGGCTCCATGGCCTCGAACAGGTCAATACTCAGGTTCTCTGCCGTGGTCTGCAGGCTGTCCATGCTGTGCTGGAAGGTGTCTGTCATGGTCGCGTAGGCAGTCTCGGTAGCTCCGGCGCTGTCCACCATCTGGCCCAGCACGCCGTTGAATTTATCCGCGCCGCCGGACACCAGGGAAAGGGCACCCGTGCCAGCTTCCACGCTGGACCACAGACCGGCAAAGGCGGTGCCATCATCGCCCACGCTGTCATACAGCACTTGCAGCACATCGCCCAGGCTCTTGCCGTCAGCACTCAGCTGGGCAAAGCTCTTGCCGGTCTGCTGCTGTAAAATCTTGCCGACGCTGGACCCGGTGTCGCCCAGCTCGTTCAGCATGGATTTGGTGTAGGTGGTAGCCTCAGCGGTGGCAATGCCGTTTGCGGTCATCACGGCCAGACCGCTGGACAGGTTTTCCACGCTGACGTTGTAAGCTGCGGCCAGCGGAATGACTTTGCCCATGCTGGAAGAAAGCTCGTCCACGCTGGTTTTGCCCAGGTTCTGGGTGGTCAGCAGCACATCCGAAACGTGGGTCGCCTGGTCGGCGCTCAAGCCGTAGGCGTTCAGGGCAGTGGTCAGGATATCCACGGCGGAGGTCGTGGAGGTAAAACCGGCGGTTGCCAGTTTCGCTGCCTGGCCTGCAAATTCCACAGCGTTGGCCGTGTCCTGCCCGGCGCTGATGGCCTGGTAGGTAGCCTCGGCAATATCCGTGGCCGCAATGCCCATGGTGTTGGACATGTCCGTGATCTGACTGCCCAGCTTCTGGATCGAAAGCTTGCCAAGATCGGCGATGGTCCCGACTTTGGCAAGCGATGTCTCGTAGATGGAGCCGTTCCGGATCGCGCTCTGGGCCAGATTCGTCAGCTGGCTGCTAGCCGTCTTTACCAGGTCTGCGATCAGCGTTCCGGCGGCGACGGTCATGCTGCTGACACCCTGCGTGAAGCCGCTGGTGTCCAACTTGGTGTTGCCGGTAACGCTAAAATCAAATGCCACTGTGTCCACCTCTCATTCGGAGCGCGGGCACAGGGGCACAGGCTGCTATAACTTGATTTCTACCTCCCGCTTACATGCGGGGTTTTTGCATTTTACCCACAGACCGTGGGCGTAGGCCTCGGGAGCCGCCCACACTGGCAGCGCTCTGCCGCAGAAGGGGCAGGGCACCGGGGCGCGGGAATCAGCCGAAGCGGTCGAGGAAAGCGTCCTCGTGCTCTTGCAGGGTTTCGTTCCGCTTCACCCCCTTCAGCCCACCCGGCAGGGCAAAGCGCTCTTTCAGGGTCTCGTAGTAGTCCCGGTCGGCCCTGTCCATGCCGGAGGTGTCCTTCCCCCGGATCTCCACGATCTTGCCCAGCGGCGTTTCCGGCGGCAGGGCGTGCAGCAGTGCTTTGAAGCGCCACCAGTGTACCTTGTCGGCGGTCAGGTCGATGCCGTAGGCCTGCTGAAAGGCCCCCACGATGTAGTCGGAATCGCACCGGTAGTCCAGCACGGGCTCGTCCTGTAGGTCGCTGCTGCTGCCAGTCCCGGTGCGCTCCTCGTCCTCGGGGCCACCGCCCTGGCAGAAACGCACCAGAGATTCAAAGGCTTCCGGATATTGCGCCACCGGAATCGGCTCCACAAAGAAGAGCGGGATGGCCGATGCAATCAGCCGGGCGCTGTCCTCGTTGGTTTTGACGCGGCGGGTGCGGATCAGCAGCCAGACCATGGGCCGGAAGTCAGGGTCGATGGTGCGGCCCTCCCACTCGGTGGGCAGGGTGTCCGTCAGCAGGTCATGCATTGTCCAGTGCCTCAAGCTCTGCCTTCAGCTGGGCACGGCGGGCGGCCTTTGCCGCTTCCTGTGCCCGAAAATCCACCACGGCGGGATGTGCCTTGACTGCGGCCCGGCGCTGCTCACGGTTCATGGGGGCAGGGATGGCCTGTGCTGCCGAAACCTGTGCCCGCTCCTCGGCGGGGTGGATCAGCGCGCTGACACTGGCCTTTTCTGCGGCCATGGCCTCGGCAAAGGCCTTGCTGACCGTCAGGCAGGCGTTGAAGTTGCTGCCGTCCAGCCCAAGCTTCTCAGAAGCACCCTCGCCCAGAACATCATCCAGGTAGTCCATAAAGATGCGGCACTGGAAGCGCAGCCAGGCAGGGTAATCATTCTCGGGGGTGTAGCGGCTACCCTCCGTCCGAGCACGTTCCTGCTGCCGGGTCTGTGCGGCCAGCATCCGATCCACGTCATTGGCGTTCAGGGTGGAAAAATCAAATTCAATGCCGTTGATGATCATGGGGAATCCTCCTGTTACAAAAGGACCCTCGTTCACCGGGAACGAGGGCTGTGTGGTGTTGTTATCAGACCTTGGCGGCCTTGGTGGGCAGCGTGTCGGCCTGAGTCGGGGTCAGGTAGTTGAACTCAGCCGGAACGCCAACACCCTTCACATCGCAGGCAAAACCTGCGGAGTTGTTGGCGGAGCCGCTGGCATCGGCAGTGACAATAAAGGCGGCTGCGCCCTTCTCGCCCTTGCCGGTCTTTGCGCTGAAGTAGATATAGGGGAAAACCACCTCAGTGCCGGAGCCGAACTTGACCTTGTGGGAGAGCAGGAAATCCTGCGCGGGGTCGCCCACGCAGCGGTTGCCGTTCAGGGAGAAGGTGCGCTGGGTCTCGCCCTTCTCGGTGACAGTGCCTGCGCGGATATAGGCCACGTCCTCGGTGGAAGCATTCAGGGCACCGGAGTGCTCCTTAACACGCTCTGCAAACACGACCCAGTCGCTCTCCTTGGTCTGGGCGACGGCATCAGTCTGGATGGCAAAGATGAAATCATCGGCCTTTTCGGTGCCGGTGTAGTCCGCGCTGGGCACGATGCCCTTCTTGGTCTTGAGCGCGGCCAGGGTTTCGGAAACAGTCATAGGATGGTCTCCTTTCGAAGTTTGGGTTGATAGTAGACGAGCCGGAGCTGCATCTGCATTTTGCAGCTTCCGGAGCCGTCGGTGACGATGTAGCCGGTGGAGGTGACTTCAATGCTCTGGGCTTCCTTGCCGTGTCCGCATTTGCTCAGATCAGGCAGGATGCCGCAGTCATTTTGTTCCATTACCCAGTCGGCCAGCTGTTCAAAGAAGCCGCTGTTCTCAATGGTGAGCACATCGGTCTCCCCGAACTCCATTCGGGACAAGAAGAGGTAGTTCTTCGCCAGATCCCGCCCGGAGATGTAACTTTCCACAATGGGGTCGGTGGGGCTGTCCTCAATGGAAAAAGCGGTGGCTTCCTCTTCCAGCCCGGCAATGCGGAAGGCCGCACCTGTGGCATCCTGCTCTTCTGCAATGAGCGGGCAGGTCTTGAGCCAGTCCCGCAGGGCTGTGATGGATGCTTTGGGCATTACGTTCCACCTCCCAGCTCCTTTTGGGCAGCGTTTTTGGCGAACTGGACCAGTTCGTCTTTGTGGTCAGCAATGGCCCGCTGGCCCCAGTAGGAGCCGCGCAGGTGGTTCTCCCCATGCAGACCCTGCCCCTGCGTGTGCAGGTAATACTGCCGCCGGGCATACGGGGTGTTATAGACCAGCTTGCCGCCTTTGAAGTCGGATGCCTGGTTGACGCTATTCTTCAGCGTGCCGGTATCGAAGGGCACATAAGGGTCCACAGCTCTGGCTACCTGCTGTGAGAACGCATACTGGACCTTCTGGAAGCCTTTGTCCATTTCGGCCTGAAAGCCGGGCCGGAACCTGAGCTTCAGGTCAATAACGGGTGCACTCATTTCCTCAGCTCCCCTCTACATGAAAATGCGGCAGCAGCGGTTCCCGACAATCGGAGACCGCCGCCACCGTGCAGCAGATATAAGTTTTCTCGAGGGCGGCATACTCGGCCTCGGTCAGGCTGCGGACTGCGCCGCAGATGAGTTTGCCGCCCCGCTTGAGCGTCCAGTGTGCCGCCTTTTCCCCGGGAGGGAGCTTTGCCCACTGGAAATAGGGCAGGTAGCCCGCCGCAGGGGGCAGCCGGACGTGCACCGTCCGCTGGGGGTCGCCGCCGGAGGTGTCCAGCTTCTCCCGCCAGCTACTCCCCGGGATGGCATGGCAGACAGGCCGGTCGGTCTCAGTGGCGGTGTCGTGGATGAGGTTCACAACGGTAACGCTGCACTGCATCAGAAACACCCCCGATACAGCAGGCCGTGAGGGTCGCTGCCCAGTGCGTTGGAGAGGATGCTCTGCGCTTCCGCTGCAAGCCGCTCGGAAAGCGCCCCGCTGGCAAAGGTGACGGAGTAGCCATCGTTGGACACGCTGGAAGCCCCGGGCACGGCACAAGCGCTCTGTGCGGCGCTCATGGCATCGACGATCTGGACGCAGGCATCGGCCAGCAGGGCGGCGCACCCGGCACAGGCCCTGGCGTGGGGCTCTGCCCGGCCAAAGGTGTGCCGGTCGATGAGCCGGGAAGCCCGGGCGCACAGCGTGTCAAAGGCGGCCTCGTCCAGCGTGCCGCTGCCCGCTGTCTGATACTGTTCGTAGGTGCAGTAAAGCATGGCGGCCTCCTTATGCTGCGACCTTCTTCTTAACAAGAATGGTCTGGCCCTTGGTGACCTTGTAGGCGTAGACCTTGCGGCCCTGCACGGCAGATGCGCCGATGAAATCGCCAGAGCCGGAGAGATCCTGCAGGTGAACGGGAACGGCCCACTCGTCGATGACGGCGAACCAGTTGGGATGACCGGCCACATACTCCACGTTTTCGCCCAGGGTGGAATCCTCGAACACGGTGTAGCCTGCGATCTTGCCCACAGCGCCGGTCTGGACGACCGCGTCGCCCAGGTCGGAAGCCTTGATGAACTCGGGGCTCTTCAGGAGCAGGCCGTAGGTGTCCGGGGAGACCAGCAGCCAGCGGCCTGCGGTGGGCACGCCGATGGAGGACTGCTGAGTGCGTGCATCCACGATGTTGGCGTAGATGGTCTTTTCGGTCAGAGCGGTGGTATTGCCGAAGGCAGTGCCTGCGGTGGTCAGCTCCACGGAGCCGTCAGAATCCATCTGCAGGCCCAGAGAGTAACCGGCGCTGTCCAGGCGGTCAGCCACCAGATTGCCGGGAACGCTCTCTGCATCGAAACCATCGATGATCTCATTCACGGCCTTGTCGTGGTCGATGTTGACGGTGAGGTAGGTGGTGTCACCGCTGGTCTGCTTTGCACCCTTGGCCTTGTCGTAGTCGTTCACCACAACCTCGGTGTCACGGACGGGAACCTTGACGGAACCTGCCTTGGGGCTGCCCTCGTAGCGGTTGTTGCAGATCACGCCGACTTTCTTCACCAGCGTCTTGCGCAGCTTGAGGTCGACCAGATTGGAATAGCGAACCTGTGCTTCATGTGCCATAAGAATATCCTTTCTCTCATTCGATGTTGATATCGGGGTTCATCGCCTTGAAGGCAGCGGTCACGGGGTCAACGTCCCCGGCGGGCGGGGTGCCGTGCTCTTTGCCGCTGGAAACGTGAACGGAACCAGTGCCGCCCTCTTCCGCCTCGCCAAAGGCCCAGGGGTTCGCCTTGGCGGCTTCTTCCAGAGCCTTGGAGATATCGGCGGAACGGTCCTTGGAACCCTTGAGGGCATCCAGATCCAGCAGTGCCCGGACCGCCTTGACGCTGCGGCCCTTGGCTCCCAGAATGGCGGTGTTCAGGGCATTGTCAAAGGCAAAGCCATCAGCCTGTGCCTGCATATCGCCCTTGAGTTTGGCAATGTCTGCCTCGTATTCCTCGGGCTTCTTCTTACCGTCAAAGGCAGCAAGGCCGTCCTGGGCGGTCTTGAGCTGAGCCTGGGTGTTTTCCAGCTGGGTCTTGTACTGCTCGGCGGCAGTCTTTTCCCGGTTGACATCGTTGCCGTTCTCGGCCATGATCCAGTTGAGCTGTTCCTCGGTAATGCCGGGGATCTTGTTCTTCACGTCTTCACGCTTCATGGTGGAAAAACTCCTTTCTGTTGGTGAAACCACGGTTTGGTGACACGGTTCTCCGTCCGTGTTTGGCTGTGGGCAGGGTACGCACTGCCCTCTGCGATGGCACCGTCTGGAGGCATCGAACTTCCCGCTTCCGGTTTTGGAGACCGGCGCTCTTCCAGAATGAGCTAAGACGGCACGAAAAAAGCGCCCCTGCTCAAACGAGCAAAGACGCTTGCGGTATTGGGTTGGGTCAGTCCCAGTCGGCATAACGGGGACAATTAAGGCAGGCTTTATGGGCTTCTGCCCAATTGCAAGGTGGCTTATCGTCACCCTTCAGGCAAAGAGTATCATCGCCAATATTGGAGACCTCAAAGCACAAACCGCAGTCGATTTTGCGGTTATAGATAGGGCAAAACCATTCTTCCGGCTTTGCTGTATCGTTAGTGCGGAATACCATGCTTCTTAACCACCTCCATCAATTTTTGACCGCCCTCATCCAGCGGCCCGATACTGGAAACATTGCCATTCTGCCCAATGGCAACAAAACCATACTCGGAATAGTAACAGGTCTGTGTTCCGTTACGCTGGGACATTGCGACTTTGGAAGAGCGGATAATGCGTTCGGCATCCATCGGCCCCATGCCACGTTCTGCCCAGCGCTGCAGAACGTGTTCGCTCGCAAAGTTGATTTCATTGGGTGCAGGCGGCGATTCAATCAACTTGCCTTTCGCCTTTATTGTACCAGCTTCACGCATCTGTTGCAATTCCACATTTGCAGAATCAAAACGTTCCTGCTTTCGGGCTGTATAACTGGCCTTGCCCGCCTCGCTCCTGCCAAAGCCTGCCACGCTGGTGCGGGCACTGTCGGCCCTGCCGCCGGTGGCGCTGATAAAGTCAGTCAGCTCCTGACGGGCCTGCCGGAGCTTCACCGCGCTGGCGGTGGAGTCGGCCCCGGCGGCATCCTCAGCCAGATACCGGCGCTTGTACTTGCGCACGGTGCGCTCCCGGGCCCGCTGCATCTGGCTGATCTCGTACCGAGTGTATCTGCCGCCGTTGTACTCGATGTCCCGGGCGTTGAGGGCTTCCAAGCTCTCCTGCGTCCATGCAGGCGGTGCACCCAGCTCAGGGAAGATGGCAAAGAAGGTGTGACGGCAGTTCCAGCCGCAAAGCCCTGCGCCGGTGCCGTAGCCGGTGGCGGCCTCGAAGTCCGGGTAATGCTTGCCCATGTAGTCCACAGCGCCGCCCCGGTGGAACTGCCTGCCCTGCCACTCAGCGTGGGAAGGGCGGGCCCCGCCGTGGGCCGTGGTCTCGAAGAACTCAACCCCCATCTCATCGGCCCGGGCAACCTGCAGCTTTGCGCCGGTCTGATTCACACCAGTCAGCACCGCCCGGCGGGCGGCAACTTCCAGCGTGTCGGTGTGGCCGGTGGGGTAGGTGACATACTTCATGGTGTCGGCCAGACTGTCCACCGCGCTCTTGACGGCGCTCTTGTAGTCGAACGCACCGCTGCTCACCTTGAGATGGGCGCGGTCGAGGGCGGCTTTAAACTGGCCGCTGACGGTGTTGGCCGTTGTGGCAGTCAGATTGTGGAAGGTTCCCGCCGTCTGCTGGTAGCCAGCGTTGAGCAGGGCCTGCAGGGTGGCATTGTCGGCAAAGGGCGTGGGTTCCTTGCCGTAGTGGTAGTAGATCTCGTCCTCGGCCTCCATGGCTCGGGTGGCCGCTTCCTGCATGAGCCGCCTGATTTCGACTTCGCTCTTGCCGGTGTAGCGGGCCAGCTTCTTCACCACGTCCTGCCGGACAGCTTCCACCTGCTGGTAGCGCCACAGCTGCCAGTTGGCCGTGGGGGTCAGGCTCTCCATTTTGGAGATGCGCCGGGCCACGTCCCTCAGGATATCGTCCTCGACCTGCTGAAAGAGCAGCACCAGCCGGTCGGGTGCGTGGTCGAGATAGTCCGGGGCCAGCATCAGGCACCCCCGCCGAAGCTCAGCTCAGGCTGCTTGTTTTCGTCAGCGGCTTCCTGTGCCAGCTTGCGGGCATCCTCTTCACTGACCCCGTACCGGGCAGACAGATACTTGTACCGGGGCAAAAGGCCGCTCAGGGCATCGTCCCGCATCTGGCTCATCCGGGTCTCGGCATCGGTGACATAGCTGTCGTCCCAGTCCACAGAGATGGGCGTTTCGGGGTCCACCGCCGCTCCCTGCAGGTTCTTTGCTGCCCACAGGATGGCCCGCACGATGCCCACCAGCGCCCCCTCGATAGGGATCTGGTTCTTGTTGGCGCTGGCCACCAGATCCTGACGGCTGCCGTTGTACTCGGTGGCCGTGGTGACATTGCCCAGCTCGAAGTTGTACCGATGACAGCCCAGGCCGCACTTGAAGCTGAACAGGTTCAGCATATCCTGCACAGCCTTGTGGTTCTGTTCCACCCGCAGGTCAGGGTTGTATTCGTGGTATTCGCTGGACTGGTCGAGGCTCCCTTCCTTTTGGGGCAGGGTGACGAACTGGCTCTGCACATCGTCATCGGGCGGAATAGAGTGCTCCACGCCATCTTGGTCCACCACCTTGCGGCAGATGTCCGCAGAGTAGAAAATCTTCTTGTGGCCCAGCCGGATATCCTCCCGATAGTTGTCAAAGGCAAGGTCGATGCCCTGGGCCTCGGACAACGCTTCGGCAAAGACGCTCATGCCCAGCCCTGTGCCGCCGTCAAGGTTCTTGACTGCTGCCGGGCTGAACAGGGCAAACCAGGGCGGGGAACCCTCCACCGTGATGCTTTCTGCCGTGCCCGGCGGGGCCTGCAGCGCTTCAAACACCGGAGCACCCGAAACACCATCCGTTACCCGGAACCACTCGTTGCGGATGGTGCGCCGGGTCTCATTGCCGGTGTGGGTCTGCAGATAGACCGCGGGCTTGCCCTCCATCATACACTCGGAGACAAAGGCCGCTTCGGTCACGATGCCCCGTTCCACCCGCAGGGGCAGGATGCAGGAAGCCGGGTCATAGTCCAGCTTCAGGCGGGTATCCGGGCCGGGGACAGCTTTCCCTTTCACGACAGTCAGGTTTTCGGCACTCAGCACAAAGGCACCGGTGCCGGACCAGTAGGCCTGTTCCACCAGAGCGTTGGCATTGCGCCAGAAGTGCAGCTCCCGGAGCAGGCCGCCCACCTGCTGTTCATCGTCGCCCAGCAGATACCGGGCGGTGGCAGCGTCCTTGATCTGGAAGGTGGTGCGGTCGTTCAGAAGCAGGTTTGCCCAGTCCTCGCAGACCCGTTTCGGCATCCGCAGGGAGGCAATGGGGCGCTTCTTGGTGCCGTTTGCGTATTCAGCGGCACGGGTGTGCACCTTGGGCACGCTGCCCTGCCACCACTGCCGCCAGGTCTCGATGTGGCCGTAGTAGTCGGCATCGATGGCCCACCCGCGCGTCTTGTTCAGGTAGTTCAGAAATGCGGTGATGTTCATGTGTTGGTCAACCTCTTGAAATCGCGCTCGATGGTGTACTCGTAAGCGTCCAATGTGTCGATATCGGTGCTGCCGTCATCCAGCCGCTCGTCCACGCCGGGGTGCTTTCCGCTGTACAGGGCCGTGGCAAGGGCATCCCGGAGGGTGGCAGCTTCCGGCAGCAGCCAGAACCGCCCGCCGCCCATCAGGATGCAGGTCAGGCGGATGCGGTCATTGATGCGGATCTTGGCACTGTTCTCCACCCGGTCGGCCAGCCAGCTGAGCTTGCAGCGCCGGAGCCGGGCCCGGATGTGATTGATGAGGGTCTGCTCCGCACTGTCGCAGAAGATGAACTGGATCTCGCCCCAGCGGGCAAAGACAGCCATGCAGAACTCCAGCAGTCGGTCGGCCAGAAAGTCGGCATCCTGCGCCACAGGGTCGATGCGCTGGGATGCCAGCCCCACCACGCCGGACCAGCCCGGCAGGATGGCCGTTGCCACAAAGGCATGTTTGGAGCCGTTGCCGCCAAAGTCCACCCCGATGCGCACCCGCCACGGGTGCAGCGGCTTGTCCACAGGCCAGAAAAAACGCCCATCCCCGGCGGCAAGGCTGTCGGCCAGCAGGCGGTAGATCACGCCGTTGGCGGCCATCCACTGCCCCAAGATAAAGCGGTTATAGTAGACCGTGCCGGTGTATTCTTTTTTCAGATCGGCCACGAACTGGGCCGGAAGTGTAGGGTTATCGTCGATGGTATACGCCTGACAGTAGATGTCAGCGTCACTGTCCAGAAACTTCTTGAACCAGTGAGTGGGGCTTTCCGGGTTGCAGGTGCCGTCAAAATGGGAGTGGGGGCAGGAAAGGCGGCTTTTCAGCATCTGGAACACGCCTTCGTCCCAGGTGGTGATCTCGTCACCGTAGACGTACTCAAAGGCAGCGCCCTGGATGCGGGCGATGTGTTTCTTGTTGTCAGCGCCGAGGACATAGACCTTCTTGCCGAACAGCTGCACCACGTTGCCTGCTGCCGAGGTGCGGATCACACCTACAAGGTCGGGGCCCCAGAGCTCCCGCATCAGGGACAGCACGTTGCGCTCCAACGTGCCCAGGGTATTTCCCATGAGCACCAGCAGGCCCTCGCCCCGGGCCGCGCAGATCCGCTTCGGGATGGTCACGGCGCAGTCCAGGTAGGTCTTGCCGCTTCGGGTGGCCCCGGTCTTGACGTTCCACCGGTGGGAACAGTTGTGCAGGTACTCCTGCTGAAACTCAGTCAATGGCACTGTCTACTCCTCCCAGGATCTTGCGGGCCTCGGCCAGCTGATCAGAGGCATCGCCGGACACGCCGTTGAACATTCCCAGGTGCCGCCCCAACAGATCCAGGGCTTTCAGCTTGTCGGCCAGCTTGACCTCCTGCTCCAGACCGTCCTCTCCGAAGGTCTTGACCTTGACTGACTGCACAGCAGCCAGATCGTCCGGTGCGGCATCGCTTTTCAGGGAAGCCGTCCTAGCATCGATGAGGTCGCCCGCGTTGACGAACGCCACCTTGGCCAGCTCGCGCACCACCCGGTCAGCGGACACGCCGGTGCGGCGGCTCTGCTCGGCCTGAAGCTGTGCGATGCGGTTCTGGATACTAACATTCGCTAACAGCCGTGCCGCCTGCTCGTTGGCCGTCTTTGGGGAGTATCCGGCACGGATGGCCGCCTGGGTCGCGTTCAGATCGATCATATATTCTTCACAGAATCGCGCCTGCTTGTCGGTCATCCTCACCACCTCTCTCGTTGTCAGGGTACAAAAAAGCCGCCCCTCAGGACGGCAGAAAATAGCATGAAAAATCCCTGCATGTTTCCATGCAGGGCAATTGACGCACATCCAGCGGGAAAATACCTGAAACCCGCCTATGGATTCCGGTGCCTCCGGCGTATGTGGGGAGGTCAGAGGGCGGGCAAGGAGATCCCGCCACCCACCACATGAGCTTCCGGTGGGGAGTATGTAGCCCCATGCGTCAGGCTGTGCCGCCTACGGGGTCGGCGGCGAATTGGAACCACCCTTGGAATCGAACCTTCCACGACTACACTCGTGAACGCGCACCACATTGCGCTCAGGCGGCATAATAGAAGCAGCTCGCAGAACGTGATGTCGGACGGGCACATTCTGGAAGCTGCCATGGCATCGGTCTGCCTTTCGGCTTTGCCGATGGTATCGTTATAACACAGTTAAGCGGACATGCGCGGCCATAATTGCGGAGGAATGGCATTCATTGGAATGTTCAGGGCCTCCACAGCCTGCCGATGTAGACGACGAAAATGTCGGTCACTGACGCGGAGTCTGTCAGCAGCCTGTCCACGATGCAGGCCATCAATGTAGCACAGTTCCAAAAGGTCTACCAGAAGAGGGTCTTCGAGTTCTGCGATGACCTTACGGATGGTGTAACACAACTCCTGACTGCGCTGAATTTCATGGCACAGCTGGTGCTGGTAGGCATCCATCATTTCAATGGCGCGGCCAGTCTTATCGCCAGAACATCCAGAACTGACAATAGGGCTGAGTGCCTGGGTGATGCTTTCGGCCTGGTCTTTCGCTTCGCGGATACGCCGGACAAGAATTTTCTGGCGGCGAAGTGATACCTGATACAGCTTCAGCCACTCACATTTCTGGATATAGGTCATTCTGTACTCCCTCCTTCCAGTACCCTCAGTAGCCCTTCCACGTCATACCGCCAGTGAACGCGCAGCAGGTGCTGCTCCACCTCGATGCCGTTCAGGGCGGCCCACTGCCATGGAATGCTCTTTCGGGTCTGGGTCTGCATGTACTCCAGCACAGCGCTGGCCGGTACGGCAAAGGTGCGGTTGACCTTGCCCCGGTAATTGATGACCACATGGGCGGTCTGGCCTTTGAAGGATGCTGCGTGGGCCATATCGGTGATGTGTTTGAGCTTGTGGTACTTCTGCCGCTCCCGGTCGAATCGGCCCAGGATCTTTTCCAGTGGGATGCTGGGCGTTTCGATGGTCTTGAGCTCGAAGTAATGGTGCATGGGGTAGCGGTACACGTCGAAGTCGCAGATGTTATCAATGGAGAAGCTTAGGTTCTCGTTGCCGCCGTAATAGGTGGCCGCGCTGTCTTTTAGTCGATAGCACCAGGCATCCTTCGGCATGGAGCTTTTCCAGTCTGCCTCGAACTGTTTTCCGGTGTTCAATTGGTTCTCCTTTCGTCGGAGGCTGCCCAATGCCCGGCCAGCTGTCGGGTCGGGGTAGTGCTCATGGTTCCGGTACATTGGAATCCTCCTTTTTCTTGGTGAGCGGACGGCGGCGGGCTGCGTTTTTTAGAAAATCATTCCCGCTGGGCTCCGGCCTGTCCACCCGCCTATTGCGTCCTGCTCCAATGGGGTTCGTCATGCGGTACTCCTCGGCAGACCTACAGCCCTGGGTTTCGGCCTCGATCAGAGCCTTCCGCACATAGGCCCAGCTATGTGCCCCGGCATCAATGCACTTGCGCAGGATCACCCGCGCCAGTTCCTCGCCCAGTCGGTCAGCGTATCCTGTCAGCTCTCTTTTCCCGGAGGCACTCAGCTTGCCGATATCCTGTTCAAACTCTGATACCAAGGGTGAGGTCGTCGGTCGTCCGGTCGGCTCCGGCGCAGCCGCAGACGACGACTTGTTAGCTTGTTGGTTTGTTAGACTTGTTAAGTTGTTGTCGGCAGCCTGTCGGTTGCCTGTCGCTTGCCTGTCACTTTGCCTGTCACTGCCAACAAGCGAAGCATAGTTTTCTATCGTGACAATGCTGTATTTTGAGCCTGTTTTGACTGTCAGATAGCCTGTCGCCTGTAAATGTTCTAAGCTTGTCCGGATGTTCCGAACACTCAAATCAAGCTGTTTTGCCAGTTGAGATTGGCTTGTAACCAGCTGTCCGGGCCTGATACTAATGCCCTGCCACTGCTTTTCCTGCCAGTTGGCGGTGAGTAGCAGGTGGAAAAACAGGCGGGCAGTGTTGGGCTCTGAATACCATTCCCAGTCAGTCAGACCGCGGGGAAAGGCAACAAAGCCACGGGATGGGTCAATGCCCACGGTCTAAACTCCTTTCTGGTGTGGTTAAAACGGCAGGTCATCCGCATCATCGTCGATGAGGGCATCTGCTTCCGGGGTGCCTGCGGCGGGCCCGGCAGGCGCTGCCGCCTGAGAGGCGCGGGGAGCATAGTCGGCCAGGTCTTCGCCGGGATACATCTGCCCGCCGGAAAGGCTGGTCTGCACCGGGGCAGGCTCATCAAAGGGCGTTGGCTCCTGAGTGAGCGCTGGTTCGGGCGGTGCCGGGGCCTCTGTGCAAAGGTCAATGAGGTTCTGCATCCACCGGAAGATCACCATGCCGCCAGGCTGAATGTCGTCGGCATCCACGTCGTAATAGGTCTTGCCGTTATACTCCCGGCTCTTGAGCTCCCGGGCAAAGACAGTGACGGCATCGCCCTTCAGCAGCAGCCCGTCCCACTTGTCCAGCCCGTGCCAGACGTTGACCTGAACATACAGGCCCTCCCAGTTGCCGGTGCCGGTCTTGACGCTGTGTGCCTTCACGTCAAACTTGAGTACCTGCTTCTGGCCCACGTCCTTGAGCACAGGGTCTTTGGCGAGAGTTCCGTGGAGAAGTACGCCGGTCTTGTGGGTCAGGATCACGATTCATCACCCCCGGCAAAGGGGTCGTCTGCGCTGTCAGCGTCCTCTACGGTCAGAGCATCGGCCTGTTCAACAGCTTCCTTGATGCGGGTCCAGCGTGGAGCCGGAACCTGTCCGGCCTCGTCCAGCTCCACGGCGGTGGACTCAGCATCCACATGGACCTCGCTCTCGTCATAGAGAGAGCCGAAGGTGGAGGGAAATGCTTCCCGCAGGGCATGGACAAGGGCAACCTTGCGGATCATGGTGGCTTTTTTGCCCTTCCACAGAGATTTGCCGGTGTCGTATTCGGTCAGCTTCACTTCCTCGTAACTGGGGCGGGTGCGGTCCTTGCGGTAGACTTTGGCCCAGCCGCCCAGAAGTTCCTCGTCCTCGTAGACGATGGAACCCTCCCGCTTCTGGTACTCCCCGGCCACCTTATCGAAGATGATGACTCCGGCCTCGAAGCCGTCATAGCTGGGGTGACGCTCTGCCATTTGCAGGTAGCAGTTCTTGCCCAGAACGATGGTGCTGGGGGTGTCCTCGCTGTTGTTATCGTAGTGGATGAGGTAGGCTTCCTTGGTAAAGGGATTCAGGCGGTACTGCTTGCAGGTCTCGAGGAAAATCTTGCATTCGGCATCGGTGGCTTTCTGACAGATGAAGTTGCGGACATCCGAGAAGCTGACGGTCATGTGCTGGCCGTCGGCAGAAGTGATCTCCACGGGCTTGGCCGGGCTGGCAGCCTGCAGAGCGCCGCTCTGGGCGGCACGCTGCTGCATTGCAGTCATCCGGGCAGCGGTGGTGGTGCCAGTGGTGTTTACGGACATGGTGGGCGCAGGTGCGCCGGGACGAGAAAAAGCCATAAGTAAAATCCTCCAATTATTTTACAGAACCATATGCGAAGCTGCGCTTTTTAGCTTCGGCTTTGAACCATCCGATGTCTTCCGGGGTGAAATCTACCCAGAAGCGGTAGCGTTTGCGGGCAGGTGCAAGGCCTGTGCCAGGCAGGGCGAACTGCTGCAATACCTCGCAGTCCAGCCGCCCGGAAGCTGTCACAAAGGCGTTGCTCCTGGCTTCCTGTGCGGCCTCTTCTTTCAGCTGACGCTCTTCCTCGGTGGGCGGGATGATGACCGGTGCAGCGGCTCTGGCCCGTTCTGCGGCCTGTCGCTGGGCCTCTGCCTCAGCCTGGGCCGCACGAGCGTGCTCCCGGCGGCTGTGTTCATGCAGTGCATCGTTGACGCTCAATGCCCGCATGTATTCGGTAATGCAGGGTTCAGCGTCTTCGCCGCAGGTCTCCCGGATGAGGCGCAGTTCCTCCCGCCGGGTCTCCACAGCCTTACGCAGTTCCTTTTCGGCCTGGGCGAGGTCAAAGGTTTTGTTGAGCCACTGGGGCACAAGCAGACGGTCAAAAGAAATCAGCGGTTCCAGCTCCCCGATGCAGTCCCGGTAGATCAGCCGCAGGGTGGATGCCTTTTCTTCCCGCTGGACCTGTTCTACTGCTTTTACCTGCTGATCAATGGCACCGGAGATCCTCTTGCACTGGGCCTGCATCTCCCGGATGCTCTTCTGAAAGTCCTCCAGCGGGTCAGTGTAAAGCCGCTTGGCGGCGGTCAAAGCAGCAGCTAGCTGCTTGTCCCACTTGTTGACGGCAGCACGGTCGGCTTTGGCATCCTTGATGGATTCAGGCGTGTACACACGGCCTGTATAGGAGGCCAGAAGTTCGTCAAGGTTCTTCTGCACCTCATCCTTGTTCCAGTTCATAGCCGGGATCACCGGGCGCTCTACCCGGACGGTCAATTCATTCGTCATCGGTCAGTTCCTCCTCTTCTGGCTCCCGGTCGGGGGCAAAGTAGTAGTCATCGGGCGGCTCCATGGGCGGGCCGTAACGGTCAAGATCGAGACTGTACATCTCATTCATCCTTGTCACCTCCGTCATAATCCGGCGGCTGGCGGCAGAGCAGGGAGGCCTCCTCCATGATGCTGTTCAGGGTACTGCAGATGGTCTGAAAGGTGCTTTCCAGATCTTCGCCCACCAGCCGGGAATAGCTGGCCTTGCTGTTATCCCACGCCGCCCGCATCAGGCTGGCGCAGTAGTTGGCCTGCTCAAAATCTGCCTGGGCATCATCGTTGATGCGGGAACGGAGTGCCGCAACCTGTTTCTTCAGGTTGGCATTGTCTTTGGCCAGTTCGGCGTTCCGGGCATCGGCAAGGCCCCAGGCTTTTTCTGCGGCCCGGCGGTCAATCTCTTCCTCGTCGATGACCGCCGTGATGGGTTGCTTTTTCAAAGCGTCTTCGGCATTTTTGGCTCTCTCTTCGGCCCTGTCGCGCTCGGCTTCGGCCTTCTGGCGCTGGAGGTTGGCCGCAATGCGGCTTTCGTCTGCATCGTGGTAGCTCTGCTGGAGCTTGGCGTTCTGTTTTTTCAGGCCGTCAATATCGGCAATGTAGACACCCTGCTGATCCAGCAGTGTTGCCCGCATGGCAGCGGCTTCCTCGTACTTTTCGTGGTACTCGTGTGCAGCTTTCCGCGCCTCTTCCTCGCGGGTTTCGGCAGCATCGGCGCGCTCTTTCTCGGCTTTGATCTGGGCAAGGGCTTCCTGATACTGCTTGTTGGTGGTGATGTCACCACTCTTAACCTGCTCCACCAGCTCTGCCGGGGCGCTGGGCTTTGCCACGGCATACAGCAGAGTGGGAGACAGCTCCTTCAGGATCTTCTGCTGGCGGGGGCTGCTTCCGTCCAGCAGTGCCGAGACCTGCAACAGCCGGTAAGCGGTATCCTTGGTGATGCCGATGGACACGCACCACGCCCGGAAGGTATCTTCTCCGCGATTGCCGTGTTTCGAGTTGTCGCACAATGCGACAACTCCGCACAGCGCATCATGGGCAGCGGCAATGGCATTGCCCATGTGGACAAGGCCACGCTCGGCCATCTGCTTGCCGTGGCGGTATTCGTTCTCCGCAAAATGCAGGTCTTCCACGGTCTGGTCGGTCAGGCCGGAATAATCAAACGCCGGGCGCATCGCATCCGGCACGGTGGTTAGGGGCTTTTCCTGTGCCGTCTGGGTCCCGGGGACTTCCGGCTCCTCTTCCACCGGGTCTACCGGTGCATTCTTGCAGGGCTTGGCCTCCCTGAGGGCCGTCAGCATCGACTGCGGAAGCTCGTAGTCGTCCATGGGGATGAACTCGTCGCTGGTCAGAAACGCTTCCGGGGTCAGCCGCTTTTCAGCGGTCTTGGCTTTGCCGAACTTCTGTGCCAGCAGATGGCTTTCCTTCCAGACCCGTGCGGATTCGTCCCAGCGCCAGAAGCGCCCACGGGTATAGGCGTAGTAAACATCGTTGCTGTTCTGGCTGATGATCATACCCTTACCTCCGTGCCCTTCAAGCGGTCCAGCATCTCGGTCTGTACATCCTTGTTCATGGGCTGGATGTTGTTGCCCTTCCATCCGTAGCAGAGGATAGGCCCGTAAAGCTGGCGGCCCCGGTACTTCCGGTTGAGCAGGCTGTCGGGCAGGGACGCGATCACCGGGGCCTTGCCCGGTTCGGCTAAAATACCTTTCATTTGTAAAATCCTTTCTGATGTGATATCATCAAGGGTGATGGGGCTTGTGAATTCCATCACCCTTTGGGCTCGTCCGTGTTACCAGCACGGGCGGGCTCATTTTCGTCTTCCTACTTATAGTCGATTACTTTGCCCAAGAGAGAGATACTCGCTTCAGTCAGTCTGATAACGCGCTTCAGTAGCCAAATGCGGGCATCCAGAAGCCAGATCAGCACCGAAAGACCTTCCACTTCGAGTAGGGTGAGAATGCGCTTCTTCATGCGCCCCTCCGGTTCTGCCGGTAGTCCGGCTCTTCGGTGCGGGCGTGGGTGCGGTCAATGCGGCCATAGCGGCGGGCGTTCTGCTCACGATCCTGGGCGGCAAAGCCCAGCCGCAGGAACGCTACCGCTGCCAGAACCAGGCACAGGGCCGTGACGAACTGGTTGTCAGAGATGGAGCTGCCCAGCTGTGCACCGCCCTCGATGCCCATGCCGTACAGCAGACTTACAGCACCGCTGGCAGCAGCCAGCCAGTACCAGACGCGGGATTTAATCTTCATTGGGGGATTCCTCCATTCTGTCCATGAGGTCTGCGGCAGTAGTCACTATGCTGAGCAATGCTTCCGGATTTCTTTGATCTATGCAAATCCCGGCAATCAGAGCGGCGCAAAGGGCTTTCTGTTCCATCTCTGTACCGCAGGCATAAATCTTGGGGTTCCCATCCTTCCCCAACTGGATTTTTAACTGAGCGTTCGGACTGATATTCATGCTCCTGCCTCCTGAAGACAATTGACTGCGGGTCTGCAGTCGTCCAATGCCCATCCGATGACCGGGTGCCATTCGCCATCAGCAAAAATCTGCAGCCCGGTGTGGCTTTCATCCTTGATTTGTCCGCCCAGCTGGTAGCAGCCAGATGCCTGACTACCGCCCCAACGGAACCACTTGTTCCAAAACAGCGGTGCGATGTACGCGCATCCAGTGGGCGCTGCGGCCCGCTCGGATGCAAGGGTGTAAGGTTTCATGCGGTCTTTTCCTCCTTTGCGATTGCCGGGAAGAAATACTCCCCGATTTTTTCGGGCGGGATGTGCAGCGCGGTACAGATGGCGACGATTTCTTTCCAGCTCCACTTTCCGGCGTTTTCTGGCATGTTGACACGCTCATATAAGGTACTGCGGGGAATACTGGTCCGCTCGGCCAGTTCTTGAATTTCCAGCCCCTCGTCCTCAATGAGACGGCGGAGCTTGAGATAAGGCTTCTTCATGGTGATTCACCTCCTTGTTGTGGTTGCCTCCCTTCTGCGGTAGAATAGGAGCAGAAGGGAGGTGAGAACTATGCAGATGATTCCTGTTTCCTCGTCGAATTTGGAAAGTGTTGGTTATGAGAATGGTGTTCTTTGCATCGCATTCCATGGCGGACGCATCTACGAATACACTGGTGTGCCTGAAAGCGTGTATCAGGGACTGATGGCTGCTTCCTCGCACGGTAAGTATTTCCATGCTTACATTCGCAATGTGTATCCGTACAACCGCATTGCTTAATCTGTCACGATGAGCACAATTGCGGGTCCTTCGGCACTTAAAGTTTTGAGCTGATAAGGCTCAATGCGATAAGTTTCTACGCCGTCCCGACTAACCAGCTCTTCCACAAGCTGTGCAGTCGGCACATTTTCCAGCGCCCAGCGTTCCTCTTCCACAGGTTCGCTGGGTTTTTTGCTGTCATTCATGTTGTTCACCTCCTTTCACTCTGCACCTCTGGGCTTCTTCCGGCCAGCGCATCGGCCATGATCTCATCGAAGCCCGGCAGGCCAAAGGCGATGATCTGGAGCTGGTCGATGCGGCTGTCCAAGTTGGCCTGGGCTTGGGCGACCAGGCTTTCCGCCTGACGCAGGTTGTCGCACATCTTGCCGTAATCGGCCTTGGCCTGAAGGAACCGGGCCTTATAGTTGTCTCGGTGCTTGATGAAGTCGTTGCGCAGGTTGATGATGTCGGCCAGTTCAGCTTTGGCGCTGCTTACGTTCTGGATGGCCATGTTCAACTGGGCATTGGTGGCTTCCAACTGCTCAATGTGCTGCTGGGCTTTCACGGTCTCGTACACGCCGTTCTTGCGCAGGGCAGGGAGCACCTCGCCGGTGACCCAGTGCTTGAAAGCCTTGGCCTTTGGCATCTTGCTGGACAGAATCAGGCTGTACAGGCCGGACTCGTTGATGATGAGCATTTCCTGCTCGCCGCCGGGGGTGTCACGTTTCGTTACCCCCTTGTCCTCGGGGTCGATGTGGTCGGCCAGCGCTTTGCGAGGATTCTTGTAGCCGAGTGCGGTTGCAACGTCGGCACCGACCAGCCATGGCGTGCCGTCAATCTCGACGGTGCGCACCTGCCCGAACTCAGGGCTTGAGAAGATCTGTAAGTCGTTCATGTAGTTGTACTTCCTTGTTGATGAATTAAATTCCGCAATCAAGAGAAAAAAATAGCCTGGGTCTCGCTCAGTGTAAGCTCCAGCATAGAGGACAGCTTATCAACTTCCGAGACTTTGAATTCGTTCTCGTTGTTGATTTTTCGCTGGAGACAATAAGGTGTGATGCCGAGTTTTTCGGCAACAGCCTTCAGTTTGAGACCTTTTGCTTCGATTTTTTCTCTTAGGGCCTTGGTGTCAGTCATTTGGAAAACACCTCCTTTCTGCGGAATTAAATTCCGCAAACTCATATTACCACCTTGAGGAATGAAAGTCAACAATATTTGACAGAATTTTCAAAAAATATTGAATTTCATTCACACATGTGGTATTCTAACAGTAAAGAAAGGCGGTGCTACGATGTCTGAGATATATAATCGCATTCGGATGCGTCGACAGGAACTCGGCTGGACAACAGACGAACTTGCAAAACGAATGGGATATAAAGATAGATCATCTATCAGTAAGATTGAAAGTGGAAAAGCGGATATCCCACAATCTAAAGTAAAGGCCTTTGCGGATGTGCTTGACACCTCAGTGTCATGGCTGCTTGGTATTGATGAAACAAACCATACTTCTGACAAGACCGATGCAGACCCCATCCCTCCCGGTTTCCAGCCGATGCCGGAGATGGACATGGTCCCATTGGTGGGCCGGATCGCCTGCGGTACGCCGATCACAGCGGAACAAAACGTGGAACGCATGGTCTGTGTACCGTCCAAGTGGCGTTCCACCTTTACACTGACCTGCAAGGGCGACAGCATGGAGCCCCGGATACACGATGGTGATCTGGTGGCCATCCGGAAGCAGCCAGAGGTGGAAAACGGAGAGATCGCTGCTGTGCGCATCGGGGAAGAGGCAACCCTGAAGCACGTTTATCTGCATGACAATTTTATCGAACTCCGCCCGGAGAATCCGGCTTTCAACAGCATCATCCTCAGCCGGGAAGATATGAATGCCGTTGTTATTGAAGGTAAGGCCGTTGGGCTTTGCCGGGATATCTGAAGTAGGAGGCACATCATGGGCGTTTTTGGTTGGCTGAAAAAGGCCACGAAGGTGGCCGAAAAGATACCGGTGGAAGTGGCAGAATCTAAAATAGAACCAAGCTCTTTCTTAACAGATAAGGATTTCCAGATGATAGATTCTCTTGGCCCTTACTCAGATATTATAAAAAACGGAAAAGCTATGGAGATGATTAAGATAGCTGCTCCAAAAGTTGATTTTAAAACAAAATATGTACTATCAAATTTGTGCGCATACAAACTGGGAAATCAAAAGGGCTTTCTTCTTGACGGTCAAAACAGGGGAATAGCGCAGGAGGATTTGATGTCGCTAAATCCTCTTTTAGCTCAAGGAAATTCTGAGGATTCCAGTATTCCGCTTTTTCAAATTGATAGAGTAGGAATATGCTTTCAGACGGAACGTCCGTGGGAAGGAAGCTATTCGACGCTGGCAATAGCACCACCGACACCAACAGGAAAACAGCCTAAGTACCCACTGCTTCTTCATTTTTATTTGCAAGACCAAATGGAGCATTGGAGAATCATGGAACATGGTGGAAAAGAAATTTTTGGACATGTTAGCTATTTGAAAGATGGCACCATTGGAAAAGCAGATGTCGTGTGCTGGAACTTTAAGAACCGACATGGAGACTGTTATTATTTTCATATTAGAAAAAAGGAAAATGAGCTTTATCTTTCAAAAGTAGAAAAGACAACGGAATAAAAACAGGAGGAAGCCAAAGTGTCTTTATTCGGAAAAAAAGAAAAAGAAGAAATTGCACGACTGAATGCTGAAATGCAGAACCTTCGTGAAGCCATGCCGTCAGAAAGCCGTACACTGGATGACATCAATCGTGAAATCAAAGCTTCGCGTGAAGAACTCGCTCGTGTCCAAGAAAAACTTGAAAGCCGCAACAGCGAGTTGAAAGATGCTTTGGAAGAGCTTCAACAGGCAAAAGACCAGCTCATTGAGACGAATGAAGAAGTCCTGATGCAGAGCTTTGGCCTTTATACTCCTCGGTACTCTTTTATGAATGCGGACGAGTATAAAGCGCACCTGTTGGAAATTCGTGCCAAACAGAAAGATATGATTAAGGCGAAAACGGCTGTCAGCGGTAATATGAACTGGACAGTCAATGGAAATGCGTCCAAAGGCAAGAAGATGGTCGCTGATATGCAGAAGCTTCTCCTTCGTGCGTTCAATTCCGAATGCGATGACGTAATTGAACACGTCAAGTACAATAATATTGAAGCCAGCGAAAAGCGCATTACTACCTCTCGGGAAGCGATTTCCAAGCTGGGAACCATTATGGAAGTCAGCATCCAGCCTAAGTATTACCGCTTAAAAATCGAGGAACTTCATCTTGCTTTTGAATATGCTCAGAAAAAGCAGCAGGAGAAGGAAGAGCAGAAGGAAGCACGGGCAAGGATGCGTGAAGAGGCAAAGCTTGCCAAGGAAATCGAAGAGGAACGCAAAAAATTGGAAAAAGAGCAGCAGCATTATCAGAATGCGCTGGAACGTATCAACATGCAGTTGGCATCTGCTTCTGAGGCTGACCGTGCAGCAATCGAAGAGAAGAAGGCCGATCTGGTGGCTCAACTGGATAAGATTGATAAAGAGTTCAAGGATGTCGATTATCGTGAGGCAAACCAGCGTGCCGGTTATGTTTATGTAATCTCGAATATTGGCGCATTTGGAGAGAATGTTTACAAAATCGGTATGACACGCCGTCTTGATCCACAGGATCGCGTGGATGAGCTGGGTGATGCCTCGGTTCCGTTCAACTTTGACGTACATGCTATGATTTTCTCGGATGATGCTCCTCGGTTGGAGGCTGCGTTGCACAATGCCTTTGCGGATCGTAAGCTCAACTTTGTAAACCAGCGGCGAGAGTTTTTCCGTGTTTCTCTGGATGAAATCAAAAAGGTTGTCAAAGAAAACTATGACCGTTCTGTGGAGTTTGTAGAACTTGCACCCGCTGAACAGTATCGTGAATCCATTAAGCTAAGGGAAGAAGCTCAAAAAAATGCGAATAGTCGAAAGGAGTAACTATGGTAATCCAAATTCCAGAAGGATTGTCACCTCTCCCTGCATTGAATTTTTCTAAGAGTTTAGCTTCTCTACATCGTGAAAAAGAATTCATTTATGATTTTACAAATATGCAGCACTGCCCTCCTTTTGGAATGCTGATCGTTGCTGATGCGATAAGAACAGTCCAAGAATCTTTTCCTCAATGTAAGCATATTCCTATAAATTATGATCGGACACAAGGATGTCAATTCGCTTCTAATTTTGGCTTTTTCCAAATGTGCGGATGGGATATTGGTTTGCATCATTCAGCAGAATCCTATGGTGCAACATATATTCCTATAAAGAAAATTTCAATAAGTGACTTGCAGAAAAAGTATCTCGATAGTACGATTATTCTTGGTGAAATGATTGAAAGGTGCTCTCAAGATTTGGCGGTTACACTAACTCAAGATGCCGCTTCTCCTCTTACAGAAACTTTTCGATACTGTTTGAGAGAAATCATAAGGAATTCTTACGAGCATGGGAACACCAATGAAGTTTGGGTTTGTGGAGAATATTGGAAAACAACGAATAAAGCTCAAATTGCTATAATTGATAAAGGACAGGGCATTTGGGAAAGTCTGCGACGTAACCGACATTATAACCCAAGATGCGACAGGGATGCTAATAAGCTTGCGCTCCAGCCAGGTGTTACAAGAACCTATGGACTTAAGCAGGATCCTTATGACGCATGGAGTAACTCAGGATATGGACTTTTTATGTCAAGCTCTATCTGTTGCTGTGGAAGAGGAATGTTTTGGCTGTGCAGCGGCGATGACGCAACCTTAAACAATGGCCAGAGCCAATTTAACTACGATATTCATTATAATGGAACTGCGATATGTATGGATATTGACACGACAAGACTAACAGATATTGAAAAAATATTACCAGATATTGCAAGAGCTGGAGAGCTAAAGGCGACGCAATATGGTGGTAGTCGCGTATTGACAGCATCGAAGGTTTCCTCTATTGCTTCTCTTGTCCATAAAATCAACCAATAAACAAAAAACGCCCCGGTGTTCCAGCACCGAAGCGTTTCATAAGCGGCTCACCCAGAAGAGGGCATCGCACACTTGGACATTGCGATTATACCTCTTTTGGGCGGGCTTGTCAAAGTGTACCCAAAGGAGGGTATTTTTATGGGAATGCGAACCAATACTGCCCAATGGTTGCCTAACCAGAACCGTTGGCAGATCAAGGTGCAGAAGGACGGGGTGCGCAAGACGTTCACCAGCGCAAAGCCTGGCCGTACCGGCCAGCGGGAAGCAAATGCAAAAGCAGATGCCTGGCTGGATGAGGGCATTTGCAGCACTACCAAGCGCTGCTCGGAGGTCTGGAACGAGTATCTGATCTCGGTGCGGGCCACCGCCGGCACAAGCTATGCCCAGCAGGTGGAGAAGTTCGGACAGAACTACATCCTGCCAGTGGTGGGCGACCGCCGGATCGGTGACCTGAATACGGGAATGCTGCAGGATGTGCTGAATCGGGCATACAAGGAAGGCAGCATGAACCCACAGGCCACTCGAAAGAGCAGGGGAAACCTTTCGAGGAAAACATTGCAGGGAATCCGGGCGGTTGAAGTCAGCTTTGTGAAATGGGCAAGGCAGCACAAATACACCGCCCTGCGGCCAGAGGACGAGGGGCTCACGGTACCCAGGGGAGCACGTCCAAAGGGCCGAAAGATCCTTCAGCCGGACGCATTGCGGGTCCTGCTTTCCACGGATACGCGCATCGTTCGTGGAAAGGTTGAACAGGATGCCAATATCCATGCATACCGCTTTGCGGTCCTGACCGGCCTGCGCCCTGGCGAACTGCTGGGGCTGCGCGTGGGCGACGTGGAGGGCAACCGGCTGCATCTTGCCAGGGCCATCAATACCTTTGATGAGGAAACACACGGCAAGAACGAAAACGCTATCCGCACGGTGGTCCTGCATCCGCTGGCGGCTGCGGAGCTCCACGCACAGCTGCAGCAGCGGGCCTTTGAAGAAGAGCGGCCTCTTCGGGGAGATGATCCAATCTTCCTGTTGGAGAATGAGCACAGCCTCTATAACTACTGGCAGTTCTACCAGCGCAGCAACGGCATTGACCCGCCGGTCAGCCTGTATGAGCTGCGGCACACCTTTGTGAGCATCATCGAGGATGCCGTGTCCCCGGCAGAGCTGCGCCGCATGGTAGGGCACAGCAAAAGTATGGATACTTACGGCTGGTACAGTCACGCCGTTGACGGCAGGGCTGACACGGCAGCAATGGCCGTTTCAGATGCTCTGGCAGAGTATTCTCCGCGTGCAAAATAACCCACTTTGTAACCCGTTTTTATCGCTAGAACGGCGGACTGGTTCCGGGAAGTCGAAAGCTAAGCGTCCGAAAATCCGCATGATTCCAAGCAAAAACAACATGATAATCTGGGCGTATTAAAAGATTTCTTGTTCGAATCCACCCGCGCCCACCAAGAACTCCAGTATCCGAACCGGGTACTGGAGTTTCTGTTTTGTAATAACCTTCCCGGAGGCTAGGCGGGTGGATTCGAACAGCATCGACCCGCCGAACAGTCCGGCGGGGAAAAAAGCCCCTGCGGGGCTTTTTTAGATGCGCGGCTTGCGTAATCCACCCGCGCCCATAAAAAGACCGCCGACGTAGAGATACGCCGGCGGTTTTCTGTTTGCAGGAGATGGTACGCAAAAAAGGAGAAGTGTGTTCCCGGGATCGGGAGCGCGCTTTTCCTTTATTATATAGTAATTATAGTATCGGCTCAGATCTCGTTGCCGGGGAACCGGGGGATGCCGTCAAAGCCCCTTTGCAGGTCGGCATCGGTGGGGATGTAGTCGCTCATCTGGCCATCGTGGAACTTCTCGTAGGCCACCATGTCAAAGTAGCCGGTGCCGGTCAGGCCAAAGACGATGGTCTTTTCCTCGCCGGTCTCCTTGCACTTGAGGGCCTCGTCGATGGCGGCGTATGACCATAGTTGATATGCATGTGGTAAATAAGAAAACAAATATATTTTTAATTAGTGAAAGCTTGAAATATCGATTTTATTAGACATTCTAGGAAGAAAATCTCAAACAGAAGGAATAGTACTTGACTTCGATTTTTTTACGTGATAAAATGCAATCAAACAAGTTGTGTTTGCTACGTCCCTTGAAAGTATGTGTTCTTCTGGATATCATGGTTATATGATGAATATATAGGATATGATGAGGTGAACAAGTGAAATTATACGAGTGGATTAAGTTTCGAGAGTATGGGGACTACACAGTTGTGTATGACACTGTTAAGGGAACAAAAACAATTTTTGAGGGCATTGCATCAGACATTTTAAATTTACTGCAAAGTGAAATATCTTTTGAGGAAATTGTCGAAAACATTATAAATGCATATCAGGTGGATGAAGAACTTCGTTGTTCTGTTGAAAAAGATGTTGAAACATTTCTCAATCAGATTGAAAAAGCAGGTATGTTGAATCAAAGTGGTGAGGAATGGAAAATTTCTAAAACCGATGCGAATCAAAAACTGGTAGAGTTATGCGGAGAATTACAGCAACTTGAACATGTGTATTTTGAATTGACATATCGTTGCAATGAAAAATGTATACATTGTTATGAAGAGCATTCTTCAGTTTCAGTAGATGAACTGTCATATGAAGAGTTGTGTGATGTTCTTGATGAATTGCGAGATATGGGGGTTCTTGAGGTTACATTTACAGGAGGAGAGGTTGCGGTTCGCAAAGATTTCATAAAGATTTGTGCATATGCATCCTTGCTAGGATTTGTTGTACATATCTTTACGAATGGAATAGCATTTACGGATAAGGATATTGAAGAGCTTTGTCAAATGCATATTGCGGATATAGCATTTTCTGTTTATAGCATGAATCCTAGTGTTCACGATTCAATTACACAGGTGCCTGGGTCTTTTTTTCGGACGATGTATGCGTTATTTGCATTTAAAAGTTCCGGAATTCGTACGATAATTAAAACAGTTGTAATGAAACAAAATAACACAAGCCACTCTGCTATTGTAGACTTTTGTAAGATGATGCATATTCAATTAGAGACTAGTATGCAGATTCTTGCAACAGATATGAAAGATTTACGTCCAGCGGTACATCGGCTGGGAGATGAAAATCAGTATTATGCCCATATGTTATACGAAGCTACTACGCTAGGCTATGGAACTAAGAATGTTTATGAGACTAGCGCTCGTTCGAAAGTTTGTGGATTAGGACAGAGCTTGAATGTGACACCGGATGGTACAGTTTATCCATGTAATGTATTAAATATTCCTTTGGGAAGTTTGCGAAAACAGTCAGTGCGAGATATTTGGAATAGCACGGAGCTACGCAAGTTGCAAGAATTTAATGTCTGCAATTTAAATGAACAATGTAGGAAATGTGAGAATCTAAACTATTGCTTATACTGCCCAGGTGCGGTATTTCGTGAGACAGGATACATGGCGGCTGTCGTTCAGGATACTTGCTTAATTGCAAACGCTAAACGGCGTGTGTATAAAACATTAAGAGAAAGAAAGGAGGAAACCGCATATGAAACAGTATAAGGCTCCTGTTGTTGTCGCTACTACTAAGCCTTCCGAGGGAAAAAATACCTTTGCGCTTCGTATGTAATTGATAACGGAACGGTAGACAGCCTGCGCATGTTACTGTGCAGGCTGTTTTTAAGAAAAGAGAAATGAAGACAATTGTTATTTGTGGATATTCTGGCGTTGGAAAAACTACATTTTGCCAAAGACAACCGTTTTCGATTGACATTGACAGTGCGGAAATACCTAAAGATGAAAAATTTGTTAAAGAGTATTTAAAAAGAATTACTGCGTGCATTGGACGATATCGATATATTTGTGTGAGCACACATGCGGTGCTAATAGATGCTTTGGCAGATATGAAATTATCGGTTGTATTAGTTTATCCGGATTTGAAACTGAAACGGGAGTATATACGTCGATATCTTGCTAGAGGAAATTCGTACGCATACGCTAAAAACATAGAATCAACATGGCATATTAACTTGGAGACATTAAAACATGAAGTGCGTTTTCCGGCTATTGTGCTCTCATCCGGAGAATATCTTTTGGACTGGTTGCCATATTTGGAAAGGATAACTTAAGTCAGTATGTTTTTTGCACAGGATGCGTATAGAGAGGCTTGCAGTGCTAACAGTTGTGATGATTTGCTATTTGCAATGTATGAAATTTCTGGAAGTCAAACAGGGCAAATGGTTATTATATCACCATGCTGGCTTCCACATAAGGTATTGAATCCGCAATTGTTTCAAGTTATTTGCATAAGCCGCCACACATCCTTTGCTTCATATCGAATCTATTGTCGGCATAACAATAAGTTTTTTACGTGGCTGTATTGCTCTCCAGGTGCAAGTAATATAATCGATGTTTGTTTGGCAACAGCATATTCTGATGCGAAACAGCTTTTGTTTCTTGGTTCAGCGGGAACTCTAGATGCATCTTTGCCCATTGGAAGTATTGTCTTAGCTCAGTCTGCAACAACAGTATCTCCATGGATATCAATTATGAATGCGGAGAACCTGAAAAAAGCATCTTTCGATACTGTGTTTGCTGAAAAAAATCAGCTCTACGAATACTTGCATAGTGATGATGGATTTTCGTTGCGGCAAGTTTCGGTTTTTTCTACGCCGTCAATTATATGCGAGTACCAGCATAAGAATTATTTAAGACAAAAGTGTTTCCAGTGTATAGAAATGGAAGCATATGCTTTTATATATACTGTACAGAAAACAGAAAAACAAGGCACGGTGCTGCTATGTATATCTGATTATATAGATACTAATAGAGCTCTATTTAATAGAGATGCTACTATTCGAAATCAGTATATTAGAGGTCGAGAACAGATTTTACCAGAAATAATCTGTGCGGCATTAGAGAATATATAGTCCTATAAAATAGAAACCAGAGAGAAAAGGAGAAGCGTGTTCCCGGGATCGGGAGCGCGCTTCTCCTTTATTATATAGTAATTATAGTATCGGCTCAGAGCTCGTTGCCGGGGAACCGGGGAATGCCGTCAAAGCCCTTTTGCAGGTCGGCATCGGTGGGAATGTAGTCGCTCATCTGGCCATCGTGGAACTTCTCATAGGCCACCATGTCAAAGTAGCCGGTGCCGGTCAGGCCAAAGACGATGGTCTTTTCCTCGCCGGTCTCCTTGCACTTGAGGGCTTCGTCGATGGCGGCGCTGATGGCGCAGCCCAGGCTGCCGGTGGTGTCCGGGTGCTCGGCCAGGATCTTGCGGCCCACGTTGGTGGTCATGCTGGGGCTGGGGGTCACAAAGGCACCGTAGGTGCGCATCACCTCGCGGCGGAAGGGCTTCTGCTCATAGCTGATCTTGACCATGTACGCCTTGCAGTCCAGCCCGAAATAGCTGCGGGACAGGAAATAAAAAACGCTCCTGTCCCAAAACACATTCGTGCATTGGGACAAGAGCGGTAAGACCTTACACTCCTGCGGTGCCACCCAACATTGGCGGGAACGACCCCGCCCTCTCGTGATATGACACATACCGGCTTTGTTAACGGAGACGCTCTCCGTCGCCCCTACTGTGCAAAAGCAGTTCGGTTTGCCCTCAAAGGCCCATTCCCACCCGCAGCTGCCTTGCACCGGTCTCAGCATGTCCGGCACTCTCTGTAAAAGCAGAGGTTTGCGGAGGTACTTATGCCCTCTCACTGGTTTGGCTGGATTTTATCACGTCATTGTCCTGAAGTCAAGAAGGAATTTCAATTTTCATTTCACAAAATAATTTACGCCCCCGGCAGAAACAGCAGCGTGCCCCGGGCGGCCAGTACGGGCTGGAACAGGCAGCCCGCCAGCCCGGCGGTGAGCGCCACGACAAGAAACAGCAGTGCCAGAACCAGAACGAGCCGGGCCAGCCCGAAGCGGTGGTGCCCGGCGGGGACTTTTTTGCGCTGCATGGTCAAACCTCCCTTTGTATCAGAGCTCTGCGCCATCCTATGCCGGGCTGTGCCGATTGTGTGCGGGCGCAAAATGTGGTACACTGTTACCGACAAATCACGGAGGAACTGTTATGCTGACCATTACACTGCTGGGTACGGCGGCCACCATGCCCCTGCCGGACCGTGCCCTGACCGCCGCGCTGGCCGAATGCGGGGGCCATGCCCTGCTGTTTGACTGCGGCGAGGGCACGCAGGCGGCGGCCCGCCGCGCCGGGGTCAACCTGATGAAGCTGGATGCCATCTGCCTGACCCACTATCACGGCGACCATATCTTCGGCCTGCCGGGCCTGCTGCAGACGCTGGGCTGTCAGGGCCGGGAGCGCCCGCTGACCCTTTACGGCCCCGAGGGGTTGGGGGAGGTCTGGCCCGCCCTGCGCACCCTGGCCGGGCCGCTGCCGTATCCGGTCAGGGCTGTGCAGCTGGACACAGACCCCATCGACCTGACCACCCTTTCCTCCGGCTGGCCTGCGGGGGCGCAGCTTACGCCTTTCCGCACCCGGCACCGGGTGCCCAGCCGGGGCTACCGGCTCGACCTGCCCCGGGCGGGCCGCTTTGACCCTGCAAAGGCCCGGGCACTGAACGTTCCGGTGCCTGCATGGAAGCTGCTCCAGCGGGGCCAGAGCATCCCGCTGGAAAACGGGGCGGTGGTCGCTCCCGCGGATGTGCTGGGCCCGGCACGCCGGGGTCTGCGGTTCGTGTTCTCGGGTGATACCGCCCCCTGCCCGGCACTGGAACAGGCCGCGCAGAACGCCGACCTTTTCCTCTGCGATGCCACCTACCCCGACAACGAGCAGGAGGCGCAGGCAAAGCAGTGGGGGCACAGCACTTTTGCGCAGGGTGCGGCCATTGCAAAAAAGGCTGACGTGCGCCGGTTCTGGCTGATGCATTATTCGCCCATGATCCTTGAACCGGAAGCCGTCCTGCCCAATGCGCAGGCGGTATTCCCGGCGGCGGAGTGCGGCTTTGACGGTAAACAGATCATCCTGCAATATGACGAGGAAGCAACATGACAACGATCAAACTTGACCCGGGTGCAGCCCTGCTGCTGGATGCGCTCCATGGGGCGGGCCATGCGGCCTACGCTGTGGGCGGCTGTGTCCGGGACAGCCTGCTGGGGCTGGCCCCCCACGATTGGGACCTCTGCACCAGCGCCCGCCCGGAGCAGGTGATGGCGCTGTTCGGGGAGGAAAAGTGTATCCCCACCGGCCTGCAGCACGGCACCGTGACGGTGAAGCAGGGCGGCAGGCTCTATGAGACAACGACCTTCCGCACCGAGGGGGCCTACTCCGATGGCCGCCACCCGGATGCTGTCTGCTTTGTGCCGGATGTACGGGAGGATCTTGCCCGGCGGGATTTCACCATCAACGCCATGGCATACAGCGCCGAGGAAGGGCTCATCGACCCCTTTGGCGGGCGGGGCGACCTTGCCGCCCATCTCGTGCGGGCGGTGGGGGAGCCGGAACGCCGCTTTGAGGAGGACGCGCTGCGCATCCTGCGGCTCTACCGGTTCGCGGCCCGGTTCGGTTTTGCCATCGACCCAGCCACCGGTGCTGCTGCCCGGGCACTGGGGCCGCATCTGGACTGCGTTTCGGCGGAGCGCATCCAGGAAGAACTGCTCAAGCTGCTGGCGGCCCCCCGGCCCGGAAGCTATCTGGAACCCGCCGTTCTGGCCGTTGTCCTGCCGGAGCTGGAACCGGAAAAACAGCCGGAACGGTTTGCGGAACTCTGCCGTACCATCGACCGGATCGAACCAACAGCGGAGAACGTGCCCACCCGGCTGGCGGCCCTTCTCTGCCCGCTGGGAGAAGCCGGTGCCCGCGAAGCTCTGCGCAAACTGAAATGCTCCAACGCACTCACAGATGAGGTGACAGCGTTGGAGAGGGAAGCTGGAGGGGGTGCCGGGAGCTTTCTCCTCGGACACGAATCGGGCCATTCCATCGCCCGCCCTATTGCCTGCGGCAACAGGGTCCCACCCCAGCGGACGGTCCTTGGAGAAACTCCCGGCACCCCCAACACTACGCTGACCGTACAGGCCAAACGTCTTTTGGGCCGCTATGAGCTGCCGACGATCCAGCGCCTGACCGCCCTTTGCAGTGCCCGGCATCCGGAACAGATCGAGGCCTTTGCTGCCCTGCGGGCCGAGGCAGAGCAGCTGACAGCGGAAAATGCCTGCTGCCGGGTGAGCCAGCTGGCTGTGAATGGCCGTGACCTGATGGCGGCGGGGGTCAGACCCGGCCCCGGTCTGCGGCAGGTGCTGAACGCCCTGCTGGAGGCTGTCATCACCGGGCAGACACCCAATGAAAAAGACGCGCTGCTGGCAGCGGCGGCTCAATTTTCTGCATCTTGACAAGAGAAAGAGGCTGCGGTAGTATTATACTACTGTTTTAGTATGTTATTAAATGAGGGACGATATGACAGAAGCACAGAACACGAAGCGCCCCGGGGCACTCATCGCCATGAGCGGCGGTGTGGACAGCTCGGTGGCGGCATGGCTGATGCAGCAGGCAGGGTACGACTGCACCGGCATCACCATGCGGCTCACCCGCAACGAGACGCTGGGGCAGTCCGGTTTCCACACCTGCTGCTCCGAAAAGGATATCGAGGATGCCGCCGAGGTGGCCTTTGCGATGGATATCCCCTATGAGGTGCTGGATTTCACCGCCGACTTCCGGGAGAAGATCATCGAAAAATTCATCCGGGTATACGAGATGGGCGGCACGCCCAACCCCTGCATCGACTGCAACCGGTATATGAAGTTCGACCACCTGCTCCGCTGGGCCGAGAGCCATGGCATGGAGTATGTGGTCACGGGCCATTACGCCCGGGTGGAGCAGGACGAGGCCACCGGCCGCTGGCTGCTGAAAAAGGGGCTGGACGAGGGCAAGGATCAGAGCTATGTGCTCTATAACCTGACCCAGGAGCAGCTGGCCCATGTGCGCCTGCCGCTGGGGGGGCTGCACAAGACAGAAGTGCGTGAGATCGCGGAAAAGCAGCATTTCATCAACGCCCGTAAGCACGATAGCCAGGATATCTGCTTTGTGCCGGACGGCGATTACGCCCGCTTCATGGAGGACTTCACCGGCAAGCATTACCCGGCAGGTGATTTTCTGGACGAGAACGGCAAAAAGGTGGGCACCCACAACGGTGCGGTGCGGTATACCATCGGCCAGCGCAAGGGCCTTGGCCTTGCCATGGGTGCGCCGGTGTATGTCTGCGCCAAGGATATGCAGGCCAACACCGTCACGGTGGGCCCGGAGGAGAACCTGTTTGACCGCATCGTCTATGCCGACGAGGTGAACTGGATCGCCATCCCGGAGCTGACCGCGCCCTTGCGGGTCACGGCCCGCACCCGCTATCACCAGACCGAGCAGGCGGCCACCGTCTACCCGGCGGGAGAGGGGCAGTTCCGGCTGGAATTTGACCAGCCCCAGCGTGCCCCCACGCCCGGCCAGGCCGTGGTGCTGTATCAGGGGGATGTTGTGCTGGGGGGCGGCACCATCGTTGCGGTGGAATAAACCGCTCAGGCGCTTTGCAGGAAAGTGATAAAGCAAAACGAAAGCAGCTGTGCCGAACCGGTAAAATGAACGGCACAGTGTAAAATGGAGGAGCAAGTATCTATGCAGGATCAATATTCCCGCACCCAGCTGCTGCTGGGCAAGGAAGCAATGGAAAAGCTGCACAATTCCCGTGTGGCGGTGTTTGGCATTGGCGGCGTGGGCGGCTACACGGTGGAAGCGCTGGCACGCAGCGGTGTGGGTGCGCTGGATCTCATTGATGATGACAAGGTCTGCCTGACCAACCTGAACCGCCAGATCGTGGCCACCCGCAAGACCGTGGGCCAGTACAAGGTGGATGTGGCCGAACAGCGTATCCACGAGATCGACCCCAACATCAAGGTTACCACCTACAAGATCTTCTTCACCCCGGAAACGCAGGATCAGTTCGATTTCACCCAGTACGACTATGTGGTGGATGCCATCGACACCGTCACCGGCAAGATCGCGCTGGTGGTCAAGGCCAAGGAGGCCGGTACCCCCATCATCTGCGCCATGGGCGCAGGCAACAAGATGGACCCCACCCGCTTTGAGGTAACGGATATCTACAAGACCTCCGTCTGCCCGCTGGCCAAGGTGATGCGCACCGAGTGCCGCAAGCGGCGAATCAAGCACCTGAAGGTCGTCTACTCCAAGGAGCCTGCCATGACCCCCATCGAGGATGATTCCATCAGCTGCAAGAACCACTGCATCTGCCCCCCGGGCACCCAGCGCAAGTGCACCATCCGGCGCTCGGTCCCCGGTTCCAACGCCTTTGTGCCCTCGGTGGCCGGGCTCATCATCGGCGGCGAGGTCGTGAAGGATCTGGTCGGATTTGTGCCGATGAAAGGTTAAAAACGAGAACGCCCCTCTCCGGTCTCACAGATGTCGGAGAGGGGCGTTTTGGGTCAGGGGAAAACCGCTCCCACGGCATGGGAACAGGTGGAGCGTGCATCGGGCCGCAGGGCTGCCGCCTGCCCGGGTGTAACCATTGGGGGTCACCCCAGCAAACGCAATGTTGAAATACGTTCATTTGACAAAATACTTTTGCTAATTTATACTGGGATGCATATTCACATGCAAAAATCAAGGATAGAAGATAGGAAGTATCGTCATGCTGACTCTGGATAAGATCTACCACGCCGCCTTTGTGCTCAAGGACGTTGCCCGCAAGACCGACCTGATTGAAGCGCCCAAGCTCTCCAAGGACTGCCACCTCTACCTCAAGACTGAGAACTTGCAGGTGACCGGCAGCTTCAAGGTGCGGGGAGCCTATTATAAGATCAGCCAGCTCTCCAGGGAGGAGAGCGAAAAGGGCGTGATCGCCTGCTCTGCCGGAAACCACGCACAGGGCGTGGCTCTGGCCGCCACCCGCCGGGGCATCAGGAGCATCGTCTGTATGCCGGACGGTGCCCCCATTATGAAGGTGGAAAATACCAAGAGCCTGGGCGCGGAGGTCTGTCTGGTGCCCGGCACCTATGATGATGCCCACGACAAGGCCGTGGAGCTGCAGGCCGAGACCGGCATGACCTTCATCCATCCCTACGATGACGAACAGGTCATCGCAGGTCAGGGCACCATTGGTCTGGAGATCCTTGACCAGCTGCCCGATCTGGATGCCGTCATCGTGCCCGTGGGCGGCGGCGGCCTGATCTCCGGCGTGGCCTTTGCCATCAAGAGCCTGCGCCCCGAGGTCAAGGTCTACGGTGTGCAGGCCGAGGGTGCCCCCAGCATGTACCGCAGCCTGCATGAGCACAAGTATCAGACCCTGAAAAATGTGGCCACCTTTGCGGACGGCATTCAGGTCAAGACCCCCGGCGAGCTGACCTATCAGCTCTGCGAGGAATATGTGGACGACATCGTGACCGTCAGCGAGGACGAGACCGCCGCCGCCATCCTCTCCCTGATGGAGAACCAGAAGCTGGTGGCCGAGGGTGCCGGTGCGGTGCCTGTGGCAGCGGCGCTGTTCCACAAGCTGCCCATCGAGGGCAAAAAGGTGGTCTGCCTGATCTCCGGCGGCAACATTGATGTGAACATCCTCAACCGCGTCATCACCCGTGGTCTGGTGATGAGCGGCCGCAAGGCCAACCTGACCATTGCGCTGGAGGATAAGCCCGGTCAGCTGGAGCGGGTGGCCGCCATCGTTTCCCGCTGCGGCAGCAATGTGGTCTCTGTCCTGCACGATGGCTCTGACCCCAACATGCCCATCTCCAGCTGCTTCCTCAAGCTGGCGCTGGAGACCCGCGACCATGCCCAGATCGAGCAGATCCGGCAGGAGCTCACCAAAGAGGGCTTCCAGCTGGTGGCCGAGCGCGTTTGATTTTCTGACCGCCTCATCTGCCGCCTGCGGCGGCAGTTTTCTTTCAAAACAGCAAAAAGCGCCGTGCAGTCATTCACTGCACAGCGCTTTTTCTTATCCATAAAAACGAAAAAGCAAACATTATTTCTGCACGCCGCTCTCGCACTGTTCGATGAACTGTTTGGCCACGCGGGGGCTGCGGCCGCCGGCGCGGATGGCGAAGGCCTCGGCCTTGACCAGCAGCTCTTCCATGGGCATCTGGATGTGGTGCTGTTTTGCCAGCTCTTCCAGAATGGCGGCAAAGCGGGCTTTCTCGGGCCGCTGGAAGGTGACAGTCAGGCCGAACCGGGCGGAAAGGCTCATCAGCTCCTGCCGGGTGTCGGCTTCGTGGATGTCGTCGCCGGTGCGGTCGGTCAGGGTCTCCTTGATGAGGTGGCGGCGGTTGGAGGTGGCGTACACCGCAATGTTCCGGGCCCGGCCGCCCACGCTGCCCTCAAGGATGGCTTTCAGGGCGGCAAAGTTGTCGTCGTTGGAGGAGAAGCTCAGGTCATCGATGAAGAGGATGAACTTGAGGGGGTTGGCCGCCAGCTGATCCATCAGGTCGGGGATCTGGTAGAGCTGGTTCTTCTTGACCTCCACCAGCCGCAGGCCGTCGGCGGCATACTCATTGGCAATGGCTTTGACCGTGCTGGATTTGCCGGTGCCGGCATCGCCGTAGAGCAGGACATTGTTGGCGGGGGAACCGGCCAGCAGGGCGCGGGTGTTGGCAATGACCTTTTCCCGTTCCTTCTCGTAGCCCGGCAGCTCGCTGAGCTTCTGGGGGTCGGGGTACTTCACGGGCACCAGCTGGCCGTTCTCCACCGTGAACACGTGGTGCTTGGCAAACATGCCGTAGCCCTTCTTCCCGGCTTCCCGCATCCGCTGGTTGTAGGCGGCGGTCAGGTCGAGCTGCCTTGCCTCCCAACGGGGCAGGAACGCCAGCTCCCGGTTCTGCCGGTCGGCGGCTTCCAGCAGCGTGTCCAGCGTCAGGCCGCAGAGCTTCTGCAAAAAGTTCAGCTCACTGTTCAGGGCGGCCTCCATCACAGGGGAGAGCTGGCCCGCGGCGGCCTGCCGCACACAGACGGTCTCGGTCTCCAGCACGGCGTTGGAAAGATAATCGCCCAGATTGGTGGTGTGGGCAAACAGGGCAGCTTCAAAGGCGGCCACAGCATCGCACAGGGGGGCGATGCTGTCGTCGGCAGCTTCCAGCCGGTCGGTCAGCGCCGCCAGCTTTGCCACAACGGGGTCGCCCAGCAGGGCACGGAAAACAACAAGCCCGTGGAGCCGGGCGTTCCATTCACGCAGTTGCATAGGAAAATCCTCTCTTTTTAACGGCCTTGCCCTCTCAGGCGCGCCGCGCCAGCTCCCCCAAAGGGGGAGCCATTGGCAGGCCGGTCAGAAGGCTGTTTATTTTTATAACAGTGTAGAATTGATTATACTCTTGGAAAAGGCGCTTAGCAAGGGTGTGTTCAATTATCTTCATCTTTCGGCTGATTCACTTTACAAATCGTCGATTGACAAAGGCCCGATTTATAGTATAATTGACCCAACGTTCAAATCGGAATGCAAGATGCGAAAAGTAACGTGTCTGAGGGAAATTTTGTTGAGAGTGTAAGAGGAAAAGGAACAGGAGCAACTTACCATGCAGTTAAATGGTTCGCAAATTTTTGTTGAAGTCCTCTGCGAACAGGGCGTGGACACCATCTTCGGCTATCCCGGCGGTGCTGTGCTGAACCTGTACGACGAGCTGTATAAGAACTCTGACCGCATCCACCATGTGCTGACCGCCCACGAGCAGGGCGCTTCTCATGCGGCCGATGGCTATGCCCGCGCAACGGGCCGCACCGGCGTGGTGCTGGCCACCAGCGGCCCGGGTGCCACCAATCTGGTCACCGGCATTGCCACTGCCTACATGGACTCCGTGCCCATGGTCGCCTTTACCGGCAATGTGCCGACCCCCGGTTTGGGCAAGGACAGCTTTCAGGAGGCGTATATCGAGGGCATCACGATGCCCATCACCAAGCACAACTTCACGGTGCGCAAGGTAGAAGAGCTGGCCGATACCATGCGTGCGGCGTTCCGCATTGCGCAGAGCGGCCGCAAGGGCCCGGTGCTGGTGGATATCCCCAAGGATGTCACCGCTGCTGTCTGTGAGTTCACCCCCAAGCAGCCGGAGCCGATCCGCACCGTGACCACCTACGACGAACAGCAGGTCAAGTGGGCCGCCGATATCATCAACGCGGCCAAGCGCCCGCTGGTCTATTTTGGCGGCGGCGTGCGGAGCGCGGCTTCCTGCCAACCCCTGCGTGACCTGATCCACAAGGCGGAGATCCCCGCCACCTATACTCTGATGGCCGCAGGCGTTGTGCCCTACGGTGACCCGATGAACATCGGCATGGTCGGAATGCACGGCTGCTACACCTCCAATCGGGCGGTCGCGGACTGTGACGTGCTGATCGCACTGGGCACCCGCTTTTCTGACCGCGTGGCCCTGAACCCCAAGACCTTTGCCAAGAATGCAACCATCATCCAGATCGATATCGACCCCAGTGAGCTGGGCAAGAATGTGGATGTGGATCTTGCCATTGCCGGTGATGTCTGCTACGTTCTGAGCGGGATGCTCCCCCTCATTGAGGAGAAGAAGCACCCCGACTGGATGAAGATGATCCACGAGTGGCAGGCGCAGGATTACCACCCTGTGTCCGACCCCACCCGCCTGATGCCCCATCAGGTCATCGGCGAGGTGTGCAGCCAGTGCGGCCCTGAGGCCGTGTATGTCACCGACGTGGGCCAGCACCAGATGTGGGCGGCCCAGTACATCCGCCACACCAAGAGCCGCGGCTTTATCACCAGCGGCGGCCTGGGCACCATGGGCTTTGGCTATGGCGCGGCCATCGGCGCGCAGATGGCGCTGGGCCGGGAGCAGCGGGTGGTCATGTTCACGGGCGACGGTTCCTTCCACATGAACCTCAACGAGGCCTGCACCGCTGTCAGCTATGAGCTGCCTATCATCACGGTCATCTTCAACAACTCTGTGCTGGGCATGGTGCGCCAGTGGCAGACCACTTTCTACGAAAAGCGCTACTCCCAGACCGACCCCCACCGCCGCACTGACTTTGTCAAGCTGGCCGAGGGCTTTGGCCTGAAGGGCTACCGCTGTACCAACCTCCCCGAGTTCCAGGCCGCATTTGCCGATGCCCTCAAGCAGAAGGGCCCCACCTGGATCGAGTGCATCATCGACAAGGACGAAAAGGTCCTGCCCATGATCCCTGGCGGCGGCGACATCAATGATATCATCATGGAATAAGGAGGACTGACCCATGGAATCCAAACGCAGAGTCATCAGTCTGCTGGTGGACAACCAGAGCGGTGTTCTGGCCCGGGTGTCCAACCTGTTCTGCCGCCGCGGCTTCAACATTGACAGCCTGACGGTGTCCGCCACCAACGACCCGGCGGTCAGCCGCATCACCGTGACCATCACCAGCGATGAAAAGGCGCTGAGCCAGCTCATCCTCCAGACCGAGCGGCTGGAAGTGACCCGGCAGGTGTTCGTGCTGGACCACGAGAACTCGCTGGAGCGGGAGCTGCTGCTGCTCAAGTTGGCTGCCGATGTCCACAACCGCAGTGAGCTGCGGGAGATCGCCAGCATCTACAAGGCAAAGATCATTGATCTTTCGCCCGACAGCATGGTGTTGGAACTGACCGGCCGCCCCGAAAAGGTGGACGCGTTCCTCAAGATCCTGGCGGATTACAAGATCCTTGAGCAGTGCCGCACCGGTGTGACCGCCCTGGAGCGCGGCGGGATGCACCAGCACATGCAGAAGCCCCCGCAGGAGGTGCGGGCAGCCCAGCTGCCCCTGCCCGGGACCCATTGCCCGCAGTAAGGGGAGAAACCCCACCGTCAATGCTTCGCATTGCCACCGCCCCTAGTAGGGGCGGCTCTGGCGTTGCATAAAGCCCTGCAAGTTCCCCTTTCTGCCAAGGGCTCCCCTATTAGGGGAGCTGGCGAGCAGATGCGAGCCTGAGGGGTTTAACTCAGTTTTCCATAAAAATCAAAATATAAAAATAAAACAGGAAAGAGTAAAAGGAGACTACTACCATGGCGATCAAGAAATACTACGATTCCGACTGCAACCTCGGCGTGCTGGACGGCAAGACCGTCGCTGTCATCGGCTTCGGCAGCCAGGGCCACGCCCATTCCGAGAACCTGGCCGAGAGCGGCGTGAACGTTGTTGTCGGTCTGCGCAAGGGCTCTGCCCACTGGGCAAAGGCCTCCGAGTTCGCCGCCACTCACGACAACTTCAAAGTCATGGAGGTCGAAGAGGCTGCCAAGGCTGGCGATGTTGTGATGATGCTGGTGCCCGATGAGCTGTGCGCCGACATCTACAACACGCAGGTCGCACCTTACATGACCGAGGGCAAGGCTCTGGCCTTTGCACACGGCTTCAACATCCACTTCAAGACCATCACCGCTCCCAAGAACGTTGACGTGATCATGATCGCTCCCAAGGGCCCCGGCCACATCGTCCGCCGCCTGTACACCGAGGGCGAGGGCTGCCCCTCTCTGATCTGCGTGGAGCAGGATTACACCGGCAAGGCAAAGGACATCGCTCTGGCTTACGCTTCCGGCATCGGCGCTGGCCGTGCAGGCATCCTGCAGACCACCTTCAAGGAGGAGACCGAGACCGACCTGTTCGGCGAGCAGGCAGTGCTGTGCGGCGGCGTTTCCGAGCTGATCCACGCCGGTTTCGATACGCTGGTGGAAGCTGGCTACGAGCCCGAGATGGCATACTTTGAGACCTGCCACGAGATGAAGCTGATCGTTGACCTGATCAACGAGGGCGGCTTCTCCAAGATGCGCTACTCCATCTCCAACACCGCTGAGTACGGCGATTACCGCACCGGCAAGCGCCTGATCACCGAGGAGACCCGCAAGGAGATGAAGAAGGTTCTGACCGAGATCCAGGACGGCACCTTTGCTTCTGAGTTCCTGACCGAGATGAGCCCCAAGGGCGGCCGCAAGGTCCACTTCCTGGCTGAGCGCCGGATGCAGGCAGAGCACCCCATCGAGAAGGTGGGCGCAGAGCTGCGCAGCATGATGAGCTGGCTGAAGAAGTAATTAACTCCCCCAGTCGCCTGCGGCGACAGCCCCCTCAAAGAGGGAGCCTTTTGTCTGACCGCAGCGTGAAGCCTCCCTCCGTGAGGGAGGTGGCATCGCGCAAGCGATGACGGAAGGAGTTCAGCCAAAAGCTGCTTTTAAAACTAAGAAAGGCTCCCTCCTTTGGGAGGGGGTCTTTTGTTATAAGGAAAAGAGGAACAAACCATGAGAAGCGATAACGTGACCAAGGGCTCGGAGCGGGCCCCCAACCGAAGCTTATTCTACGCACTGGGTTACACCCCCGAGGAGCTGGAGCGCCCGCTGATCGGCGTGGTCAGCGCTTACAGCGAGATCGTGCCCGGCCACATGAATCTGGATAAGATCGCCGATGCCGTCAAGGCCGGTGTGGAGATGGCGGGCGGCACCCCCATCCTGATCCCCGCCATCGGTGTCTGCGATGGCATCGCCATGGGCCATGTGGGCATGAAATACTCCCTGGCCTCCCGTGAGCTGATCTGCGACAGCGTGGAGACCATGCTGATGGCCCATCAGCTGGACGGCCTGGTGCTGGTGCCCAACTGCGATAAGATCGTGCCCGGCATGGTCATGGCCGCGGTCCGCATGGATGTGCCCGCGGTGGTCTGCTCCGGCGGCCCCATGCTGGCCGGCAGCTACGGCGGCGAGGAAGTCAGCCTTTCCAAGATGTTCGAGGCCGTGGGCGCTTACAAGGCCGGTATGATCACCGACGAGCAGCTGGAAGACTGCACCTGCAACTGCTGCCCCAGCTGCGGCAGCTGCTCCGGCATGTACACCGCCAACAGCATGAACTGCCTGTGCGAGGCCATCGGCATTGCCCTGCCCGGCAACGGCACCATCCCGGCGGTCTACTCCAAGCGCCTGCAGCTGGCCAAGCACGCCGGTATGGCCATCATGGACATGGTCAACAAGGGCATCACCGCCCGCCAGATCATCAACGAGCGCTCCATCCGCAACGCACTGACCTGCGATATGGCGCTGGGCTGCTCCACCAATACTGTCCTGCATCTGCTGGCCATTGCCTACGAGGCCGGTGTGCCCATTGACCTGAAGCTCTTCAACGAGATCAGCGCCAGGACCCCCAACCTCTGCCATCTGGCCCCCGCAGGCCCCACCCACATGCCCGACCTCTACGCCGCAGGCGGCATCCCCGCCGTGCAGGCAGAGCTGGCCAAGAAGGGCCTGCTGGATCTGGATGTGCCCACCGTCACCGGCAAGACCCTGGGCGAGAACATCAAGGGTGCCCATATCCTGAACGAAAAGGCCATCCGCCCCATCGAGAACCCCTATTCCCAGACCGGCGGCCTGCAGATCCTGTGGGGCAACATCGCTCCGGACGGCTGCGTGGTCAAGCGCAGCGCTGTGGCACCCGAGATGCAGCAGCACTCCGGCCCGGCCCGCGTGTTCAACAGCGAGGAGACCGCCATTGCGGCCATCTACGCAGGCCAGATCGTTCCGGGCGATGTGGTGGTCATCCGCTACGAGGGCCCCAAGGGCGGCCCCGGTATGCGCGAGATGCTCAACCCCACCTCCGCTCTGGCCGGTATGAAGCTGGATAAGACCGTGGCCCTCATCACCGACGGCCGCTTCTCCGGCGCATCCCGCGGCGCAGCCATCGGCCACGTCAGCCCCGAGGCTGCTTCCGGCGGCCCCATCGGCCTGATTGAGGAGGGCGATACCATCAATATTGATATCCCCAACGCAAAGATCACGCTGGAGGTCAGCGACGAGGTGCTGGCCGAGCGCAAGGCAAAGTACGTTGCGCCCGAGCCCAACATCAAGACCGGCTGGCTCAGCCGCTATGCCCGCATGGTCACCAGTGCAAACCTGGGTGCGGTGCTGAAGTGACCCGGAAGACCGCATAACAGCAAAAGCTCCCGACGCGCAGAACGTCGGGAGCTTTTTTGTGTCCGGGTACAGCGGGATGCAGGGAAAGGAAATGGGACAAAAAAGCATCTTGAATCACTTCAAGATGCTTGGTGGTTGCGGGGGCCGGATTTGAACCAACGACCTTCGGGTTATGAGCCCGACGAGCTACCAGACTGCTCCACCCCGCGATATTTACTTGTCTGCATCAGCTGTTCGCTGACTGCTCAAGTATAATACCACAGAGACGGGTGGATGTCAAGGGTTTTGGAAAAGTTTTTTACTTTTTCTTTCTGGGGTGGCGGACACGGTAGTAGATCACGCCGCAGACCGCGCCAATGAGGATGGCGGGCCATGCGCCCACAAGGAACACCGCCACGGCCTGTGCACCGGACACGAAGCCGGTCCAGCCATTGCGCAGGGCGGCCAGCAGCTTTGCGCCGAAGCTGGTGCTGGTGGGGGTCAGGGTCTCCACCTCGTTCAGGGTGATATAGACGGTGCAGCAGGAGACCTGATTGCTGTACCAGTCCAGCTGGCTCTGCCAGCTCTCGATCTGGTACTGCACATCGCTCAGGCTGGACTCGATCTCCAACAGGTCGGCCAGGGTGTCGGCCTGGGCCTGCAGCTCCTGCAGGCGGGTGCGCTGGGCGGTCAGGCTGGCCAGCCGGGCCTCGGTGTCCATATACCGGGTGGTGATATCCTCCGCCTGCTGGTTCTGGTAGGTCACGCTGCCGGACTGGGCAGCGGCGGCCAGAAAACTCTTGTAGCTGTCCTGGGGCACCCGCAAAGTCAGGCTGACGCTCCGGGTGCTGTCGGTGTTGGTGTACTCGCTGCTGGATTCCATATAGCCGTCCGCGTCAGAAAGGGCCGCATCCAGTGCCGCACGGGCGGTATCGTAATCCCGGGTCTCCAGCGTGAGGTTGGCAGTATAGATGATCTTGGCGCTGTCGGCGGTGCGGGTGGAAGCATCGCTCTCCGCTTCGCCGGAGGTCAGCAGGGAACCGCCGGCGGCAGTGTCTGCTGACCGGTGGCCGTCCTCTGCGCTGAAGGAGGAGATACCGTTGTCCGCAGAACCGTAGGTGGCGTTTTCGGTGTCCTCCATGGAGTAAACAGCGGCCTGCGGGGCGGCTGCCTTGGTGGCGGCGGCAGAGTAGTTGGAGGAAGAGCCGCCGCCCAGCAGGGTGACCCCTTTCCATTCGTAGGCATACACGGCACCGTACAGGCAGACCCCGCAGACTGCCGCGCAGGCGGCCAGCTGGGCCCAGCGCCGGGCGGGGAAGCGGAGGGGCTTTTTCTGTTTTTTGGGGGTCGGGGAAGGCGCGGGCATGTCGATGCTCTTGGCACCGGGGGTCTCGGCGGCATTGGCCTGCAGGGCAAGCAGCTTTGCCTTCAGGTCATCGGAAGCGTGCAGATCATCCACTTCCATTTTGTATTCATACCACCTCATCTTCGATCTCCTCCTTCAGCAGCGTATGTAACTGGGCGCGTGCCCGCCGCAGCCAGCTGAGCACCGTGTTGGTGGGCGCACCCAGCATCCGGCCTACCTCGGCGGCGGTGTAGCCCTCGTAATAATGGAGGTACACGGCGTTGCGGTAGTTTTCCGGCAGAGTGCGCACCGCATCGAGCACACTGCCGTCATTTCCGGATTCCGGGGCAGGAATGTTTTCGTCCAGTTCGGTGTCCTTCTGGCGCGCGGCCCGGGTGATATCCCGGCAGCGATTGATGGCGACCCGCAGCAGCCAGGCTTTGAGGTGCTCCTCACTCTCAAAGCGGCCTTCGTAGCGCAGGAGCTTTTCAAACACATCCTGCACCACGTCCTCCGCGTCGGCGGTGCAGCTGCAATTGTGCATCGCGGCGCGGAACACGGTGTCGCTGTATCGCTGTACAGCCAGCGCAAAAACTTCGTCTTTGGTCAACTGTCCCATAAGTCTCTTTCTCTCCTTTGCGGCCCCGGGCGGGGCTGGTGGAAACAACTGTTTCAAAGGGACGTTTCACCCCATATACGGGTGAAACGCACGGATTATTGCATTAACGATAAAGCCTTTGGAAAAGGGCAATTTTCTCCGCAAGATACAGATCTGCTTTGGGGTGGGCCAGCCAGTGCTTCTGCCGGGTGGTCTGGCACAGGCGGCGGGCAAGGGCGGCAGGGTCGGTGTCGATGGCCTCCACATCCTGCAGGGTCAATTGCAGGGCCAGAGCGGCCGGGACATCCGGCAGGGGCGGCAGCGGGTCCTCCCAGACAAAGGGAGGCAGCAGCTGTACCGCGCAGACAGCGCGGGAACACTCCTCGGTGAGCAGCAGGGCGGCGGGGGAGCCATCTGGCTCCACATGCAGGCTGCTGTAAAGCAGCTGGAGGTTCCGGGGAGCAGAGAGCAGAACAGCACCCTCATCCGCCGTCTCACTGAGGGTGAGGCACCCGGCGGCCTCGTCGGCATAGATGCGCCGGGCCGGTGCCCGGAAGCTGGCATAGAGCGCAGGCAGGTGGAAAACACCCGCCTTGTCCAGCCCGTGCTGCAGCAGCAGATAGAATTCGGTCAGCGGGTGGTCCGGGTCCGGCTGCGGCATCCCGAAGTCCGGCCGGGAAAGATGTCCTCCGCCCATAGTCTCCCTCCTTTTCCAGTGCATTACCCTTTTAGTATATGGGTTTTGCAACGGATTTTCAACTGTAATTGCAACGCTTTCGGAGAATGGGAAATTTTCCCGCGCGGCCAGGACCCTTTGCAGGGGAGCCTCCGGCAGACCAAAACGGGAGACAGAAACAAAAAGCCCGATCGTTCGGGAACGACCGGGCCTGTGCATATTGTGCTGAGAGAGACGCGGTTACTTCTGATAGCCCAGCGTAGCCGCCATCACGGCTTTGATGGTGTGCATCCGGTTTTCGGCCTCGTCAAAGACGATGCTCTGGGGGCCCTCGAATACCTCATCGGTCACCTCCATGGCATCACGGCCAAAGCGCTCGCCCATCTCTTTGCCCACAGCGGTCTTGTGGTCGTGGTAGGCGGGCAGGCAGTGCATAAACACGGCCTTGGAGCCTGCAATATTCATCAACTCCTGATTGATCTGATAGGGGGCCAGGTCGTGGATGCGCTCGGCCCAGACCTCGATGGGCTCGCCCATGGAGACCCACACATCGGTGTAGAGGACATCGGCACCCTGAGCGGCCTTGGCGGGGTCCTCCTCAAAGGTCAGGGTGGCACCGGTCTCGGCGGCAATGGCCTGGCACTGTGCGATCAGGGCGGCATCCGGTTGATACTTTTTGGGGGCGCAGGCGGTGAAGTGCAGACCCATCTTGGCACAGCCCACCATCAGGCTGTTGCCCATGTTGTAGCGGGCATCGCCGAAGTAGACGAAATGGATGCCCTTCAGGCTGCCGAAGTGTTCCCGGATGGTCAGGAAGTCGGCAAGGATCTGGGTGGGGTGGAACTCGTTGGTCAGGCCGTTCCAGACCGGAACACCGGCGTAATGGGCCAGGTCTTCCACGATCTCCTGCCCATAGCCGCGGTACTCGATGCCGTCAAACATCCGGCCCAGCACCCGGGCGGTGTCGGCAATGGATTCTTTTTTGCCGATCTGGCTGCCCGACGGGTCAAGGTAGGTGACCTCCATGCCCAGATCGTGAGCGGCGACCTCAAAGCTGCAGCGGGTGCGGGTGGAGGTCTTTTCAAAGATCAGGGCGATGTTCTTGCCTGCCAGCTGCTCATTGTGGCGGATGCCGGCCTTTTTCTTGGCCTTCAGGTCAGCGGCCAGATCGAGCAGCTCCTCGATCTCGGCAGGGGTGTAGTCCAGAAGCTTCAGAAAACTGCGATTTTTCAGACTCATTGTATACTTTCCTCTCTATGCAATGCAAAATGTATATTTATTCGATAAGATGGTTCTATTATATAACGAATAAACTGTATTTTCAAGGGAAAGTTTTGGGAGAGGTTTCGCTCCCTTTACAGCTCCAGCAGTTCCTTCCGCCCGCTGGGGGTGTAGGCGGTCAGGCGCACACCTGCCTTTTTGAACATGAACCGCGCTGCCACGCTGGAATCGGAATCGTGGTACTTGTCGCCGTAGTACACCACCTCGGAGATGCCGGACTGGATGATGGCCTTGGCGCACTCGTTGCAGGGGAAGAGGGTCACGTAGACCCGGGCACCTTTCAGGTTGTTGTGGGCGCTGTTCAGGATGGCGTTGAGCTCTGCATGGCAGACGTACATGTACTTCGTGTCCAGCGGGTCGCCCTCGCGCTCCCACGGCATAGCATCGTCATCGCATCCGATGGGCATTCCGTTGTAGCCCAGGGAGAGGATCTTGTTCTCCGGGCTGACGATGCAGGCTCCCACCTGGCTGCTGGGGTCCTTGGAGCGCATGGCGGTGAGCAGGGCGATGCCCATAAAGTATTCATCCCAGTTGATGTAATCGGTGCGTTTCATGGCAAAGTGCCTCCCTCTATCTTTCATTGGGTCTATTGTACCATGCCAACCCACGTCCTGCAATCGATTTTGCGCGCATCCGGTCAAAATGCACAAAAGAATCCCGGGAAGTTTGGCGGGCAGATGAAAGAAAATTTCGGACAATCTATTTGAAAATCATTTTGAGTGTGGTATTATCTTTGTAAAATATGCCACAAAAACGGAGAGACTGCTCCGTGCGGCGGAAATGAGGGAAAAACCGATATGAAATACGCAAGCAACAACATCCGTAATATCTTGATTGCAGGCCATGCCGGCAGCGGCAAAACGACGCTGACTGAGGCACTGGTCTATTTTTCGGGCGCAGCAGAGCGTATGGGCCGTGTTGAGGACGGCACCACGATTTCGGACTTTGACCCTGAGGAAGCAAAGCGGAAGGCAAGTCTGTCGGCATCCGTGGTGCCGGTGGAGTACGAAGGCATCAAGTACAACCTGATCGATGCGCCGGGCCTGTTCGACTTTGAGGCAGGTGAGTATGAGGGCATCCGTGCTGCCGAGAGCGTGCTGGTGTGTGTTTCCGGCCGCAGCGGCGTGACCGTGGGCGCGGAGAAAGCCTTCCAGCTGGCCCGCAAGAACGGCAAGGCCACCATGGCGTTCATCTCCAAGTGCGACCTGGAAAATGCCAACTACTTCAAGATTCTGGAGGAGATGAAGATCAAGTTCGGCTCCACCGTCTGCCCCTGTGTTGTGCCCGCCAAGCTGGACGACGGCACCCCTGTCTACATCAACCTGTTCAGCCAGAAAGCCTTCAAGTATGAGAGCGGCAAGCAGATCCAGGTGGAGCTGCCCGATATCGGCCACCGCTTCCAGGGCCTGATCGAGGCCATGAGCGAGGCCATTGCCGAGACCGACGATGAGCTGATGGAAAAGTTCTTCGGCGGTGAGCCCTTTACGACCGAGGAGATCGTTGAGGGAATGCGCAAGGGCGTTAAGGACGGCCTGATCACCCCCGTGTTCTGCGGCAGCGCCGTCAACCAGCAGGCATTGGATATGCTGCTGTTCAATATGCACAAGCTCCTGCCCAGCCCGCAGCACGATGCCGCCATCCTGGCCGAGAATGCCAGCGGCGAGCCTGTGGAGCTGCATTGTGATGAGACCGAGCCCACCGCAGCCTATGTCTTTAAGACTGTGGCTGACCCGTTCGTGGGCAAGCTGAGCTACCTGCGCGTGATCAGCGGCAAGGTGACCGGCGGCGCTGCTCTGGTCAACGCCCGCACCGGCGAGACCGAGAAGATCAGCAAGCCCCTGACCGTCATCGGCAAGAAGCAGACCGAGACCGACGGCATCGGTGCTGGTGATATCGGCGCTGTGGCAAAGCTGGTCAGCGCAAAGACCGGCGATACCCTGTGCGATGCTTCCCGCGTGGTCAAGCTGCCTGCCGCTACCTTCCCGCTGCCCAGCCTGTTCATGGCAGTCACCGTGGCCAAAAAGGGCGATGAGGGCAAGATCTCCAGCGCGCTGGCCCGCCTGATGGAAGAGGATCCGACCCTGAGCTACATCAATAATGCCGAGACCCACCAGCAGATCATTGGTGGCTTGGGTGAGCAGCATCTGGATGTGGTCAAGGCCAAGCTGAAGAATAAGTTCGGCGTGGAGATCGGTCTGGAAGCTCCCCGCATTGCCTACCGTGAGTCCATCCGCAAGGCCTGCCAGAAGCAGGGCCGCCATAAGAAGCAGACCGGCGGCCACGGCCAGTTCGGCGATGTCGTCATCAACTTCGAGCCCTGTGACAGCGAGCAGGTCGTGTTTGAGGAAAAGGTGTTCGGCGGCAGCGTGCCCAAGAACTTCTTCCCGGCTGTAGAAAAGGGTGTCCGCCTTGCCGCCGAAAAGGGCGTGCTGGCCGGTTATCCTGTGGTCGGCCTGAAGGCTACCCTGCTGGATGGCAGTTACCACCCCGTGGACAGCTCCGAGATGGCCTTTATCATGGCTGCAAAGCTGGCCTATAAGGCTGCAATGCCCGAGGCAGGCCCCGTCATTCTGGAGCCCATCCATACCCTGAAGGCCCATGTCCCCAACGACAACACCGGTGATATCATGGGCGATGTGACCAAGCGCCGCGGCCGCGTGCTGGGCATGGAACCTGATGAGGATGGCATGCAGACCGTCATTGCCGAGGTCCCGCTGGCTGAGCTGAGCAACTTCACCACCTTTATCCGGCAGATCACCCAGGGCCGCGGCTGGTTCACCACCGAGTTTGCCCGCTACGAGATCCTGCCCGAGATGCTGGTGCCTGCCGTGGTGGAGCAGGCCAAGAAGCTGGGCAACCTGGATGAGGGTGCGGAGGATTAAGCCTCTCCGTCTCGCATCCGCTCGACAGCTCTCCTGATAGGAGAGCCAAGTTAAGTTCATATTGACATTACCGGAGCCCTGCTGGCAATTCCCTCTGCCGGCGGGGCTTTTGTTGTTGGGGGAAGGGAACAAAACAGGAAAAAGGCGGGGCATCAGCTTACTGCACTGATGCCCCGCCTTTTGCAGGTCGGATCATTTTTTCCGTTTTCCGGGTCTCTTTTTCCGCACGCTGTACCCGAAGGTGCCCAGCTTTTTGCCCAGGCTCAGGTACTCGCCGTGGCTGTACACGATCAGCTTTGCCTTGTCCAGGCAGAGCTTGCCGTTCTCGTCCAGCAGGCTCTCGTCCACATCGCAGGCCACGACTTCGGCCAGGAACAGGTCATGGCTGCCCAGTGGGATGACCTGCGTGACCCTGCATTCCAGATTGACCGGGCTCTCCTCCAGGATGGGGCAGTCGGTCAGAACGCTGCCCGGGGCGGCGTGGAGCTTACAGGCGGCAAACTTGTCGTTGTCGCGGCCGCTCTTCACGCCGCACCAGTCCACCGCACGCACCAGCTGTTCAGTGGGCAGGTTGATGGCAAATTGTCCGCTCTCCTTGATGAGGTGGTGGCTGTACCGTTCGGGGCGAACGCTGATGGATACCATGCTGGGCTGGGTGCAGATGGTGCCTGTCCAGCCGATGGTGATGAGGTTGGGCTGCTCCAGCTCACCGCAGGAGACCAGCACCGGCGGTTCCGGGTTCAGCAGGGTGCTGCCCCGCCAGCTCTGTTTGCTCATCCGTGATACTTCCTTTCATAGGGGGCCCAGGTGCGCTCCGAGATGATGTAGCGCGGGCGGGCCTTTGTTTCCATATAGATCTTGCCGATGTATTCGCCGATGACACCCAGGCAGACCAGCTGCACGCCGCCCACAAAGCAGACGATGCAGATGGTGGAGGCCCAGCCGGCCACCACGCTGCCCATGGCCGCCTGCACGATGGCCCAGATCACGCCGATGAAGCTGATGAGGCTGACCACGATGCCTGCCCCGGTGATGAGACGGATGGGCTTGTTGGAAAGGCTGGTGATGCCATCAAAGGCCAGCGCCAGCATTTTGCGCAGGGGATAGTGGCTCTCACCGGCCAGCCGCTCGTGCCGCTCGTAGAGCACCTGCTCACTCTTAAAGCCCACCAGCGGCACCATGCCGCGCAGGAAGATGTTGACCTCCTTGTAGTCGGCAAAGCTGTCCAGCACCCGGGCGCTGATGAGCCGGTAGTCGGCGTGGTTGAACACGATATCCGCGCCAAGGGCATTCATCAGGTGGTAGAAGCCCTCGGCGGTGAACCGCTTGAAGAAGGTGTCGGTGTCCCGGCGGCTGCGCACGCCGTAGACCACCTCGGCACCGTCCAGATATTTCTGCACCATCTCGTCCATGGCGTTGATGTCATCCTGACCATCGCAGTCAATGGAGATGGTGATGTCGCAGTTGTTGGCGCGGGCCTCCATCAGGCCCGCCAGCACGGCGTTCTGATGGCCCCGGTTCCGGCTCTGGGAAATGCCAATGAAATGCGCATCCTGCTTTGCAAAGCCGCAGATGAGCTCCCAGGTCTTGTCCTTGGAGCCATCGTTGACGAACAGCACCCGGCTCTTGTCGCTGATCATGCCTTTTTCGGTGAGGCTGGTGATCTTTTGCAGGAACATCGGCGCTGTAATGGGCAGTACCTGCTCCTCGTTGTAGCAGGGGATCACGATCCAGAGAATTGGTTTAGACATAGTTACAGATCACTTTCCTTTTATAGAATCATCTGCCGCAGAGCTTCCGGTTCCAGCAGCTTGAAGCTGGAACGGTAGGTGTCCAGCAAGCCGTCCCGCTGCATCAGGCTCAGCTCCCGGGAAAGGGCGCTGCGGTCGCAGTTGAGGTAATCGGCCAACTGGATGCGGGAGAAGGGGATAGTAAAGGTCATGCTGCCCTGCTGCTCGGCCTCGCTGAGCAGGTAGGCGCAGACCTTGGCCCGCAGGGTCTTCATCACCAGCAGGTCCACCCGGCGGGAGAGCAGGAAATATTTATCGCTGATGGTCCGCACCAGATTCTGCAGCAGGCGCTGGCGGGCAGCGGAGCCGTCCGGCTGGAGCAGCTTCTCGTAGGGGAAAAGCAGGACCTCGCAGGGGGCGGATGCCACCACCGTGACCGGGCTGTCCAGGCTGGAACCGCCCAGCACGTCACCAAACACGCCCCCCGGCCCCATGTGGGTGATGGGAATCCGTGCCCCGCCCGGTGCCGGGCGGTAGGCCTCGATGCTTCCGGTCAGCACAACGCCGACCCGGCGGCTGGGGGCCCCGGCCTGCACCAGCGCCTCGCCCCGGCCATAACTGCGGATGCAGGCCCCAAGCTCACTGAGCAGGGGGCGCAGTTCCCCGGCAGAGATCCCGGCAAAAAGAGAGGTGGATTGTAACAGCGGCAGATAGTTTTCCATGTCAGTTCCGTGAGGTTTTCCCCGGGCCCTCACCGCCCTTCTGCAATTCCGTTGCATGGGCAACGGTATTTTTAGCTCCATTATAGTAAACTTGAGCGCGTAAAGCAAATGATTTTGCAAAATTTGCAAATTTTGTTTCTGGTTGGAACAACAAAGAGAGGAAGGAATCTGAACCATGATGAAAAAACTGACCTCCCTGCTGCTGTCGGCGGCGCTGATGATCAGCCTGCTGGCCTGCGGGGCTTTTGCCGCCAAAACAAAAAGCGGCGTGCGCATTGCGGGCCTGAAGGGCCCCACCACCATGGGCCTGGTCAATCTGCTGGATATGGAGCGCAGCGGCAAGGCCAGCCAGCACTACGACTTGCAGCTCTATGGTGCGGCGGACGAGATCGTGCCCAAGCTCATCAAGGGTGAACTGGATATGGCCGCCATCCCTGCCAACCTGGCCGCGACCCTTTACCAGAAGACCAATGGCGGCATCCAGGTGATGGCCGTGAACACGCTGGGCGTGCTGTATGTGGTGGAAAAGGGCGACAGTGTCCACAGCTTTGCCGACCTGAAGGGCCGCACCATCCTGTCCACCGGCAAGGGCACCACGCCGGAGTATGTTCTGCGCTACCTGCTCACCAAGAATGGCCTGGACCCCGACAAGGATGTGAAGATCGAGTATTACAGCGAGGCATCTGAGGTGACTGCCCAGATGGCCGCCTCCCAAAAGGATGCCATTGCCGTTCTGCCCCAGCCCTATGTGACCGCCGCCCAGCTGAAGGACAGCAGCCTGCGGGTGGTGCTGGACCTGACCAAGGAGTGGAACAAGGTCTGTGACACCCAGCTCATCACGGGTGTCACCGTTGTCCGCACCGAGTACGCCAAAGAGAACCCGGACATCGTGGCAAATTTCCTGCGGGATTACGAGAAGAGCATCAAGGCCGCCCAGACAGATATTGCCGGTACGGCGGCTCTCTGCGAGGAGACCGGCGTGGTGGCCAAAAAGGCCATTGCCCAGAAGGCGCTGCCCCAGTGCAACATCGTTTACCGTGTGGGGGACGAGATGAAGGCCGATGTCAACGCCTACCTCAAGGTGCTGTATGATGCTTCCCCCGCTGCAGTGGGCGGCAAGCTGCCGGATGCAAACTTCTACTACACCAAGGCCACGCCCGGCCAGGTGTTCTGGAAAAGCGTCCAGCGCAGTTTTCAGTAAACCGGTAAAAAGGAGAGCCGTGCGGCTGCACGGCTCTTTTTGAGTGAGAACGGAGCAGATAAAATGAAGCAGACAAAAAAACGCCGCACAGGGCTGCTGGCAGCGGCGGTGTTCTGGCTGGCCGTCTGGCAGGCGGCGGCCATGGCCATCGGGCAGGAGGTCTTTCTGGTGTCACCCATTCAGGCGGCGGGCACCCTGATGGAGCTGCTGCCGCAGGCCGATTTCTGGCAGCGGGTGGGGTTCAGCGCCGGGCATATCCTGCTGGGTTTTGCGCTGGGCGTGGTGGTCAGCGTTCTGCTGGCAGCTGCCGCCGAGCGCTGGGCCTGGGTGGACACGCTGCTGGCCCCGGTCATCCAGCTGGTCAAGGCCACGCCGGTGGCCAGCTTTATCATTCTGGCGCTGGTGTGGGTCAGCGGGCGGTCGCTCTCCATCCTCATCAGCTTTCTGATGGTCCTGCCCGTGCTGTACAGTGCTGTGCGCACCGGCATCGAGAGCGCGGACGTGCAGCTGCTGGAAATGGCACAGGTGTTCCACCTGCCGCTGGCCCGGTGGGTCAAAGCCATCTGGCTGCCCGCCATTCTGCCGGCCTTCCGGCAGGGGTGCAGCGTGGCGCTGGGCATCTGCTGGAAGAGCGGTGTGGCCGCCGAGGTCATCGGCCTGCCCGATGGCAGCATCGGAGATGCCCTCTACCGGGCAAAGATCACACTCTCCACCGGGGAGCTGTTCGCCTGGACGTTCGTCATCATCCTGCTGAGCGCAGGCTTTGAGAAGCTGTTCCTGGCCCTGCTGGACAAGGCGGTGGCCCGCGTGTTGGGAGAGGATGTAGCAAAAGATGATTAACAAACTGGAAATTTGCGGATTAACAAAACGCTTTGGAGAAAAAACGCTCTTTGAGGATCTGGATCTGACCCTTGCGGAGCCTGCCGTTCTCTGGGCCCCCAGCGGCTGGGGCAAGACCACCCTGCTCCGCATCCTGATGGGGCTGGAAGCGCCGGATTCCGGCACGGTACAGGGCGTGGGCCGGGTCGGCGCTGTCTTTCAGGAGGATCGGCTCTGCCCGCAGTTGACCGCCGTGCAGAACGTGGAACTGGTGCTTCCGGAGGGAAAAACACAATACAAAACGCAAATCGTGTCGGATTTTCAACGATTTGGATATGATGAGCAGGCGCTTGCCCTGCCTGCCCGGAAGCTTTCCGGCGGGCAGAAGCGCCGTGCGGCCCTGCTCCGCGCTCTCTGGGCCGGGTGCGACACGCTGCTGCTGGACGAACCCTTCACCGGCATGGACCCCGAGACCATGAAAAAAGCCGCAGCGCTCCTGAAAGAGCGCCGCGGCGAACGGGCTGTTTTGTTGGCTACCCATGACCGGGAAGCCATCCGGGAGCTGGGGTGGAGGGTCATTGACCTGACGTAAGCAGGGGGCGGCTGTCCGGTCATTCCCACGCAAGTGAAACGGGCCATTCCATCGCCCGCCCTATTGCCTGCGGCAACAGGGTCCCACCCCAGCGGACACTTGCTTAGGGAACGCCCGGACAGCCGCTTACAGCAGCTCTGCCAGAATGCTGTTCTGCACAATGAGCCCGGCGGGGGTGAGGGCAAGGGTGCTGCCATCGAAGGTGGCATAGCCGGACTTCACACAGTTTTTCACAAAGACGAGCTGGGCGGTGGAAAACTCCTTCCCGTAGCGGGCCTTATAGGCGGCAAGATCCAGCCCCTTGCGCAGCCGCAGCTGTAAAATGAGATAGTCCTCTGCGCCGCAGCCTCCGTCCATGACGGGGGCTGCTTTGTCGTTCAGGAAGGCCTCGGTGTCGGCGGGGTAATAGAATCGTCTGCCGCCCATGCAGGAGTGCGCCGCTGGGCCAAGGCCGAGGTAATCCCCGCAGTCCCAGTAGATGAGGTTGTGCCTGCCCTCATAGCCGGGCTTTGCAAAGTTCGAAATCTCATACTGCCGGTATCCGTGGTGCTCCAGGTGCTCCACGGCGTAGAGGTAAAAGTCTGCCGCTTCGTCGGGGGAGGGCAGGCCCTCGGGCGGGTGCCTGCCAAAGGCGGAATCCGGTTCGATCTTTAAGAGGTAAGCGGAGATGTGCGTTGCCCCGCCCTCCGCAATGAGCTCCAGTGTCTCGTCAAACTCGGCCTGCGTATAATGGGGCAGGGCCAGCATGATGTCGCCGCTGATGTTGGTAAAGCCTGCCCGCCGTGCCGCCGCAAAAGCTGCCCGGGCCTGCCGGGCGGTGTGGGGGCGGCCCAGCGTTTTCAGCTGGCTGTCCCGGGCCGACTGTACCCCGAAGGAGATGCGGTTCACCCCGGCTTCCCGGAAACCGCACAGGGTCTGCTCGGTCACGGTCTCGGGGTTGGCCTCCAGCGTGATCTCCGCCCCGGGTGCCGGAGCTGCCGCCGCAATGAGCCGGGCGGCATCAGCAGGGGAGAGCAGGCTGGGGGTGCCGCCGCCAAAATAGATCGTGTCCGGGTGAAGAGGCGCTTCCGGCGCAAAGCGGGCAAGCTCCCGCAGAAGGGCATCCACATACTGGGTGGGCACGCCGCGCTGGCCGGGGGCAGAATAGAAATCACAGTACCGGCATTTGGAAAAACAGTAGGGAATATGCAGATAAAGTCCAAGAGACATACAATATCACAGCCTTTTTCACGAAACGTTCATTTCTATGCAGTATACTATAAAACGTAGACCGGAGCAAGGCGGAATGCCCGCCCCGGCAAAAAGACTGGAGGAGTTCCACAATGGATTACAGAAATTATGACCGCGGCTATGCGGAGCCCACGATGAGCGCATCGGACTATATGACCCGCACCTACCGCTGGATGGCCTGCGGCCTGATCATCACCTTCGCCATGGCCTATCTCACTGCGACGACCTCGCTCATCTATCTGGTCGATTCGCTCTATCTTGTGCTGACCATTGCGGAGCTGGCGCTGGTATTCGTGCTGAGCTCCCGGGTGCAGACCATGTCGGTGGGAGCTGCCCGCGCGACCTTTTTCGGTTATGCACTGCTCAACGGCATGGTGCTGAGCTACTATTTCCTCGTTTTCTCGGCAAGCACCCTGATCATGGCGCTGCTGGCAACGTCCCTCTACTTCGGGCTGATGGCTGTTTACGGCACCACCACCCATAAGGACTTGACCGGCTGGGGCCCCCGCCTGATGATGGCTCTGGTTGCCATGATCATCACCGGCTTTGTGGGGATGCTGTTCGGCTTCGGCTTTGGCGGCTCGGTGCTCTACTGCGGCATCGGTCTGGTGGTGTTCATGCTGCTGACCGCTTACGATACCCAGAAGCTGCAGCAGATGTACAGCTACTACTCCGCTGATGCTGAGATGGCCGAAAAGGCTTCCATCTATGGCGCGCTGACCCTGTATCTGGACTTCATCAACATCTTCCTGTATGTTGTCCGCCTGATGGGCAACAACCGCCGCCGCAGCTGATCTGTGTATTTCAGCCCTCTCCGTCAAGGCCTCAGGCTTTGACGGAGAGGGTTTTCTTTTTATAAAATGTGTATAAACCCGGTTCCGAAATCGCATACTGCAATCAGAAAATCAAGCGAAACCATGACGGATTGGAGTAACGAACATGGAACAGATCAGGAAATTTCTGCGGGACAAAGGGTTTGCACTGGCACTGCTGGCCTGTCTGGTGGCGGCAGCGGCGGCGGGGGTCTGGGCGGTGCGCACCGTGCGCGACGAGCTGGACAAGAACCTTTCGGGCCTGAAGACACCGGACAGCACATCCACGGCCCCCGGCATCGATGAGGGGCTTTCCACCACCACGCCACAGGAGGACGAAACAACATGGGAATGGCCGACCGAACCCGCCGCAAACAGTGTAAGCAATGTGCCCAAGGCGGCCTCCTCGGCATCGCGGAGTGCATCTTCGGCCTCCTCTGCGCCGCAGGCTGGCTCTGGCTCGGTGCGCGAACCATCCGCGCTGCAAGGTGCATCCTCGCCTGCCAGCAGTTCGGCAGCGCCTGCTTCCACGCAGCCGGTCTCTGGCAGGGTGCTCAATGGATACAGCGGCGATGAGCTGGTTTACAACAAGACCCTGGGCGACTGGCGCACCCACAACGGCATCGACTATGCCTGCGCAAAGGATGCTGCCGTCCAAAGCCCCACGGCGGGCACGGTGGTGCTGGCCGGTTCCGATGGCAGCTGGGGCCCCACTGTGGCGATCAAGGACAGTGCGGGCCGTGTCTGGCGGCTCTGCGGCGTGGCCAGCCCGGCGGTGAAGGAGGGCGAGACGGTCAGTGCCGGGCAGACATTGGGCAAAGTGGGCAGCGTCAGCTGTGAATGCGCCGAGGAAAGCCATATCCACCTGGAAGTGAAGCAGGACGACAGTTATCTTGACCCCGCAAAACTGATGCAGTGACCCCAAGCGGCAGACACGACTGTCTGCCGCTTTTCTGTGCCTTTCCAAAGGAATGCAGATTGCAATTGCGGGCCGATTCTGGTATGATAAACTAGAACAAATTTCGACAGGCAGTGAATTGCGGGAGGAACCAGAATGGCAAAGGTGTTGATCGTGGGGGCCGGTGCGGCCGGGCTGATGGCGGCGGGGGCCGCTGTGCGGCAGGGGCATCAGGTAACGGTGCTGGAGCATACCGACAAGCCCGGTCAGAAGATCCTGGTCACGGGCAAGGGGCGCTGCAATGTGACCAACGACTGCACTGCGGAGGAGTTTCTGCACCATGTCCGCACCAATCCGCGCTTTCTGTTCTCCTCGCTGGGGGCGTTCCCGCCCGCCAGGACCATGGAGCTGTTCGAGAGCCTGGGCGTGGAGCTGAAGGTGGAGCGCGGCCGCCGGGTGTTCCCGGTGTCCGACAAAGCCGAAGAGATCAGGCAGGCACTGCTCCGCTACGCACAGGACGCGGAGATCGTCTATGACGGGGCAAAAAAGCTGCTTCTGGAAGAACTGCCCCCGGAGCCGGAAGCCGCCCCTGCCGTGCCGGAAAACCCGCGCCATCCCAAAAAGAAAAAAGCCGGGCCTGCCCTGCGCTGTGTCGGTGTGCGGGGGACTTCCGGGAAAGAATACCGGGCCGATGCCGTGCTGGTGGCCACCGGCGGTGTGAGCTACCCCACCACCGGCTCCACCGGTGACGGCTACCGGCTGGCCCGGCAGGCCGGGCACACCCTTGTGGAGCCGGTGCCCAGTCTGGTCAGTCTGGTCAGCCATGACCCGGACTGCAAAAAGATGATGGGTCTTGCCCTGAAAAATGTGACCCTGACCCTTTTTGAGGACGGCAAGGACATCTTTGAGGAGCAGGGCGAGATGCTGTTCACCCACTTTGGCATCAGCGGTCCGCTGACCCTGAGCGCGTCCAGCCATCTGGGCGATATGAAAAAGCACAAGTACCACGCCGAGATCGACCTGAAGCCCGCCCTGAGCGAGGAGCAGCTCTATGACCGCATCACCCGGGATTTTGCCCTGCTGGCCAACCATGCCGCCCAGGGGGCGCTGGTCAAGCTGCTGCCTGCCAGTATGCAGCCGGTCATGGTGGCACGCTGGGGCATTGACCCTGCCACAAAGGCCAACCAGATCACCCGGGAGCAGAAGCGGGAGCTGGTGCGCCTGATGAAGCACTGGAACGTGCCCATCGATGCCCGGGGCGACCTGGCCCATGCGGTCATCACCTCCGGCGGCGTGTCCGTGCGGGAGGTGGACCCCAGGACCATGCAGAGCAAGAAGGCGCTGGGCCTTTACTTTGCAGGTGAGGTGCTGGATGTGGATGCCTATACCGGCGGCTACAACCTGCAGATCGCTTTCTGTACGGCGCAGAGCTTTGCAAATCACCTCTGAGAGGTTGGACAGAGCAGAGCTTGACCGATGATAAAATACTTATTACATAAATAAAGGAGAATCCCAAATGGTTTCAGTTGCAATCGACGGCCCTGCGGGGGCAGGCAAATCCACCCTGGCGCGGCGGCTGGCCGCAGAGATGGGCTACATCTATGTGGATACCGGTGCCATGTTCCGCACCATCGGCCTGTATGCCCTGCGCAAGGGCGTGGACCCGAAGGACAATGCGGCGGTCAGCACTCTGCTGCCGGAGATCGGCCTGCGGGTGGACTGCATTGACGGGGAGCAGCATATCTATCTGAACGGTGAGGACGTGAGCACCGCCATCCGCACGGAGGAGGCCGGCATGGCCGCCTCTGCCGTGGGTGCCAACCCGGAAGTCCGCGCCTTCCTGCTGGAGCTGCAGCGCGGCATGACCAAGACCCAGAACGTCCTGATGGATGGCCGGGATATCGGCACTGTGGTGCTGCCAGATGCCACTGTCAAGATCTTTCTGACCGCCGCCCCCGAAGCCCGGGCCAGACGGCGCTGGCTGGAATACCAGCAGAAGGGGATGGAGGTCGCTTTTGAGGATGTGCTGGCTGATGTGAAGCAGCGGGACTATCAGGACACCCACCGTGCCGCCGCCCCCCTGAAGCAGGCCGAGGATGCAGTGTTGCTGGATACCTCTGACCTCAACTTTGAGCAGAGCCTTGCGGCGATGAAAAAGATTATTGCAGAAAAGGTTGATTAAATGGTACTATATTACATACTGCTGCCGCTGGCCTGGCTGGTGTTCCACATCGGCTTCCGGGTCCATACCGTTGGCCGCGAGAACCTGCGCAAGGTGCAGACCAAAGGCTGCATCATTGCCCCCAACCACGTTTCAGCCATTGACCCGGTGTTCATCGTCATCAGCCGGTTCTGGGGCAGGCGGATGCTCGTTTTTGCCAAAAAGGAGCTGTTTGAGATCAACGCCCTGCTCACCTGGTTCTTCCGCTGCTGCGGCGCGCTCTGCGTGCGCGGCACCAAGGAGGAGCTGGAGATCATTGACCGGACCGTGGAGGCCTGCCGGGCGGGCGAGACCCTGCTCATCTTCCCGGAGGGCACCCGCGAAAAAGAGGGCAGGCTCCTGCCGCCCAAGAGCGGCCTGTTCGTCATTGCGGCACAGGCCGGGGTGGATGTGGTGCCGGTGCGCATCCGCTACGATACGCCGGACGGGAAGATGCGGCTGTTCTGCCGGGTGAACGTCATCTACGGTGAGCCGATGCCCGCCGCCCAGTTCGCCATGGAGAGCCGCCGGGATATGAAGGTGCTCCGGGCCAATAAGCAGGCACTGCTGGATGCCTGGGAACAGCTGAATTGAGAACCTCTCCGTCACCTTCGGTGACACCTCCCCTGGTAGGGGAGGCAAGAAAACAACAGCGCAAACCTGGCTCCCCTATTGGGGGAGCTGCCGAGCGAATGCGAGGCTGAGAGGTTTAGAGAAGGAGAAACGCTATGGAAATTCGTCTTGCCAAAACCGCTGGCTTCTGCTTTGGCGTGAACCGCGCGGTGGAGCTGACCTACAATCTGCTGAACGAGGGCCATAAGGTGGCAACGCTGGGTCCGCTGATCCATAACCCGCAGGCAGTGGCCGATATGGAAAGGCGCGGTGCGCTGGTGGCTGATACCGTGGACGATATCCCCACCGGGTACGAGGTCATCATCCGCAGCCACGGCGTGCCCCGCACCATCTATGATACTTTGGAGCAGCGCGGCCTTGTTTACCACGATGCCACCTGCCCCTTTGTGAAGAAGATCCAGAGCATTGCCGCCCGGGCCGAGGCCGAGGGCGCGGTGCTTCTGGTGGCCGGTGATGCTGCCCACCCCGAGGTGCAGGGCATCGTGGGCCATACCCGGGGAGAGGTATTTGTGTTCAGCGATCTGGACGAGCTGAAGGCCTGGAAAGGCCCTTCTGACCCCCAAAAGCCCATTTTTGCGGTTGCACAGACCACATTTCAGGTAACAAAATGGCAAGAAAGTTCGGAGTTTCTCAAAAAAGCCTATACAAACGCCCGAA
>OGDN01000604.1_pt1 | contig 71284 bp, 63 predicted proteins | sample 1570271 | NCBI WGS metagenome assembly OGDN01 (sample SAMEA4384481, study PRJEB24528) | human gut metagenome | reverse complement strand
ATCATAATAGAAAATACCATCATAGCTTGCATTACCGCCTTGGCCATATCGTTCCATCAGTTCGCCGATGACCCGAACTGCCTCTTCCGCTGTCGTTGCTCTTTCCAAAGCCAATCGAACCATATCCATGCCCAGCAGCGCTTCGCCCTCTTCGGACATATCCCGTGAAATCACGGATTCATTGCCCAGAATTACGCCGTGTTCATTGATTCCGATTTCCGCGCCCCAAATCCACGAAGGCTTTGAGAGGATCATCGCATAGGTGTGTGAAACCTGTTCAACTTCGATGAACGTCGTTTTAACCTTTTCTCCCTGAGCATGATCCGCCGCCGGAACAAAAATCAGGGGCTGAGGTTCATTCGGACTTCTATCCGACGATTTTGCAAAGATGTTATAGCCACATGCCGTCTTTTTCGCGCCTGCATACATGGAATCACACATGATCATCCCTCCGTTTCGTTTATCGTTCTTTTACAATCACGCCGACGCCATCCGGAATGACCGTAACCGATGGCTCGCCACCCAGCATTTCTTCGGCCATTCGCAGTGCATCATCCACATTCGCCGCCCACTTCATATGCATCGCTTCCACCGTGGCCCGGTCTTTTTCTTCGCAGACATAGATGATTTGCGCCTTCAGCATCACGCGCGCCAAAATCTGTGCCTGCCATTGATCCGCAGTCGTCTGTTCCGGCGGCGTGCTCTCAATTTCTCGAAGAACCTCTTCCGGGCTTTCGCGCTCTGAAAACCAGCGATAGAAAGCTTCCCCGCCATGTCCATCTTCCAGCGCGGCGCATAGAATTAAAACTCCGCCTTGACGGACGCAGCTTTCTCCCGCCGTCAATCCCTTTACTGTTTGATAGATATTCTGGTCCAGCGGATAACCGCCGTTTGAAGTCACAACAATATCCGCAGAAACAGCTTCCACGCCCGTCAGCTTTTCGCAATATCTGCATCCCGTTTCATGCGCGGCCTCCGGCTCTCCGCAGAAAGCGCCGACAATCCGTTTATTGTGGTCAAGAACCACATTGAGAATAAATCGAAGTCCCGCCTGGCGCGCGGCAAAGATCATATCCAAGTGGATTGGATTGTTGGAAAGACTGCCCTGCCTGGCCTTTTTATCGTGGATAAATTTCGCATTATGGTTATAGCAAATCGTTTCCATTGACGCGATACCCGGCAATATGCTCTTTCTGCCTCCGGAAAAACCTGCAAAAAAATGCGGTTCAATGAATCCTTCCGCTACAATCAGATCCGCTTCCTGAACGATTGCGTTGAGTCGCAGGTGGCCGCCGGACGGCAGCATGCCAAAATCCGCCATTTGGTCGTCTGCCCTTGCATCATGAACAACAAAATGCTCTTCATCAACCAGCTTTTTTCCAAATTTCTGCTCCATCTCCTGCCGGGTCGTAGCCCGATGCAGGCCGGTCGCAATCAGAATCGTAATTTCCGCTTTGGGATTCCCTTCGCGTATTTCTTCAAGCAGCAGAGGAAGCGTGATCCTGCTCGGAACAGAGCGCGTATGGTCGCTCGTGATCAGCAGAATCCTCTCAGCCGTTTGGGACAGTGTCGAAAGACGAGCGGAATCAATCGGCGCAGAAATTGCTCTGCGAACAATTTCCGTCTCTTCGCCCGCTTTCGGCATCGTTTCCGGCATCAAAACGCCGGTCAGACGATGATCCTCAATATGGAAAATCTGCCTGCCTCTTCCGTAGGGAATCTCTATACTCCGCAAAACCTTCCCCCCTTTCAGGCAAAAATCCGGCACTGCAAACCGCTTTCAGACATTTTCTCTGCCCGAAACGAAAAGGCTTGCACTGTCGGATTTCTTTTATGTTGGTACCACATCGATTAAAAGTACGGTCAAATCATTGACATTGGTTCCAGTCGGTCCGGTCATAATCAAACCGTCCGCCGCCTTCAGCGCGTAATACGCATTGTTATCATGCAATATATCCGCGATGCAGATTCCCTGCTCGGCCAGTCGCTCTGCGGTTGTTCCGTCCACATAGCCCCCTGCCGCGTCCGTCGGGCCATCCGTTCCATCAGACCCCACGGAAAACAGCGCAACATTTTCCAGCCCGCTGATTCCGGCGGCGGCGCTCAGCGCCAATTCCTGATTCCTTCCGCCTTTCCCCTTGCCAGTCAGATAGACAACCGTTTCTCCGCCCAGAATATAGGCCTGAGGCTTTTGATCCTTCGCATGGTATCGGGCAATCGCTGCAAGAAAACTTCCGGCTTCCTTCGCCACACAGGTCAGGCTGTCCGTCAGCACATGCGGTTCATACCCCAAACGCAGACATTCCTGCGTCGCCGTTCTGCACAGCTGCTTAACGCTTCCGGTAACCACCGTCTGAACATTATCCAACTCTTTTGGCATCGATTGAAGAAGCAGCGCTTTGGCCTGTTCTGATAAGGTTAAACCGTACTTTAAAATGATTTCCTGCGCCTGTTCCGCCGTAGATACATCCGGGCAAGCCGGTCCGGACGCGATCATATCCAGCGGGTCGCCGATGATATCCGACAACACAACCGCGAATACTCTGGCCGGCTTACAGAGTTCGCCAAACCTGCCGCCCTTTACTGCCGAAAGCCGTTTGCGGATGGTATTGATCTCCGTGATATCCGCTCCGCAAGACAACAGCTGCGTCGTAATGTTTTCAAGTTCTGCCAAAGGAATCAACGGCTTTTCAAACAATGCCGATCCTCCGCCCGAAACCAGGAACAACACAACGTCTTCTTCTCCCAGAGCGCTGACCATCTGGATAACCTGTTCGGTCGCCCGGCAGGAGTTTTCATCCGGCACCGGATGCCCTGCTTCAAAAAGCCGCAATCCAGGTATTTCTTTCTTAATGTGACCATATTTGGTAATCACAATTCCATCCTGAATTTGGCTTCCGATGCAGTCAACTGCCGCTCTGGCCATTTGCCACGCAGCTTTTCCAATCGCAACCAGATGGACCTTTTTTTCAAAGCGACAGTTTTTCAGCGCCCTTTTGACCGCTTCGTCAGGCAGCGAAGATCGTATCGCGGAATCGATGATGGTTTGAGCCACATCGCGCAAAACCATATTTTGCCTCCTTACGCGATCAGCTTCCACGTATAAACAAAAGTTGATCGCCCTAAATGTCCATCCTCTCTCCTTATTTCTTACCCCAGCAGCATTCTATCGTTTTCGATCTCCTGCCCGGCGGCCTTTTCAAACAGCTGCATCAGGTCTTCGCGGGTGAGTTTCTTTTTTTCTTCTCCGCGCACATCGACGACAATGCGCCCCGCGTTCATCATGATGAGACGGTTGCCCATCGCGATGGCGTCCTTCATGTTATGGGTGACCATCATCGCGGTAAGTTTTTGTTCGTCCACAATTTTCTCGGTCAGTTCCAGCACCTTTGCGGCCGTTTTCGGGTCGAGCGCGGCAGTATGCTCGTCGAGCAGCAGCAGCTTCGGCGTGCGAAGCGCGGCCATCAGCAGCGTCAGCGCCTGCCGCTGGCCGCCGGAGAGCAGACCTACCTTGCTGCTCATGCGATCCTCCAGCCCCAGGCCGAGGGTGCGGAGCTGTTCGCGATACATATCGCGCTCCATGTTGGAGATGCCCCAGCGCAGCGTCCGCTTTTCGCCGCGGCGCATGGCCAGCGCCATATTCTCTTCAATGTTCATGGTCGCGGCCGTGCCGGTCATCGGGTCCTGGAACACGCGGCCGAGGTACTTGGCGCGCTTGTATTCCGGCAGGCGGGTCACATCCACACCCGCGATTTCAATCGTGCCCTGATCGACGGTGAATACGCCCGCCACCGCGTTGAGGGTGGTGGATTTGCCCGCGCCGTTGCCGCCGATGATCGTGACGAAATCGCCTTCGTTGAGCTTGAGATCCACGTCCGTCAGTGCGCGCTTTTCGGTGATCGTGCCGGGGTTAAACGTCTTGGCGATGTGGTTGATATTCAGCATGATGCGCTCAGCCATGGTTCGCGTCCCCCTTCTTCTTGAAGTAGCGGTTCTTCCAATACGGCACGGCGAGGAACATGGCGACAACCAGCGCCTGAAGCATCTTCAAATCGTTGGTGTTGAGGCCCAGCCAGAGCACCACCTGAATGACGATGTAATACAAAATCGCGCCGATGACCACAGCCAGCAGCTTGAGCGCAAAATTATGGAAGATTTTGGAAAACGCAACTTCGCCGATGATCACGGCAGCCAGACCGATGACGATCGCGCCGCGTCCCATGCCAACGTCTACAAAGCCCTGATACTGCGCCAGCAGCGCGCCGGAGAAGGACACCAGACCGTTGGAGAGCATCAGCCCCAGCACCTTATCGGCATTGGTATTGATGCCCTGTGCGCGCGCCATGTTGGCGTTCGCGCCCGTTGCGCGCAGCGAGCAGCCGCGCTCCGTGCCAAAGAACCAATACAGCAGCGCGATCACCGCCACGGCAAGCGCCGCGAGGATGATAAACGGATTGGAAAGCGACATTGCGCGCGCGTTTCGGGCGGAGACAATCAGCGGATAGTTATTGACGCTGACGGCCATGTTCGCCTTGCCGCCGAGAATGCGCAGATTGATGGAATACAGCGAGAGCTGGGTCAGGATGCCCGCCAGAATCGCCGGAATGCCCATGAACGTATGGAACAGACCCGTCGCAAGCCCGGCCAGCATGCCGACCAGAAACGCCGCAATCATCGCGACCCACACGTTGCAGCCGCCAATAATCAGCACGGCGGCCACCGCGCCGCCCGTTGCGATGCTGCCGTCCACCGTCAGATCGGCCACATCCAGAATGCGATAGGTGATATACACGCCAATCGCCATAATGCCCCAAATCACGCCCTGCGAAACGGCGCTGGGGAGCGCGTTAAACAGCTTGGCAATCTCCACCGGATTGTCCTCCTTTTTTCTTTCCGCTTATACGCATGAAGCCAAGGGAGCGCATGCCGCTTCCTTGGCTCATGAAAGACGTTGAAGTCCGTTACTCGATGGCCACGTAATCCGCCGGGATGGTCAGGCCGAGCGCCTCGACGTTCGCGGCATTGTACTTCTTGGTGAAGTTCGGGGCGGAAGCCACTTCCATGGTGCTCACGTCCGCGCCGTTGGCAAGGATGTCATACGCCATTTCGCCGGTCTTGTAGCCCAGGTCATAGTAGCTGATGGTCAGCGTCGCCACGCCGCAGCCCTTGCAGATGCCTTCCTCGCCCGCGACAACCGGAACCTTCGCCGGGATGACGACGTTGGCGATCGTCTCGGTGTACGCGGCGGCGGTGTTATCCGTGGGGATATAGATCACATCGCTCGCATCCGCAGCGGACTGCGTGACGGAAGCAACGTCGTTGGAATCGGTGAAGGCGAACTCGGTGCAGGTGTAGCCCATCTCTTCGAGATAGCCTTTAATCACGGTAATCTGATAAATGGAATTCGCTTCGGCGGAGCAGTAGATCAGACCGACGTTCTTCGCATCCGGGAACAGCTCCTGGATCATTGCGGCCTGGCCGTCCAGCGGCGCAAGATCGCTCGTGCCGGAGACGTTGATGCCCGTCGTGCCGTTCCATTCCTTCATACCCAGCGCAGTCGCGTAGTCGGTGATGGACGTGCCGAGAATCGGAATATCGCCCGTCGCGGAAACGGCGGCCTGAAGCGGCGCGGTCGCGTTGGCGAGAATCAAATCCACGCCGTCGGCGGCAAACTTGCTGGTGATGGTGACACAGGTCGCCGCGTCGCCCGCGGCGTTCTGCTCGTCGAACTTGACGTCCGGCATTTTCTCGGTCAGCGCGTCCTTAAAGCCCTGCGTCGCGGCATCCAGCGCCTCATGCTGAACGAGCTGGCAGATACCCACGGTGGTCGCGCTCGCACAGGCCGCAGTCGCGGCCATCGCCAGCGTTAAAGCAATTGTAGCGAACTTTTTCATGGTCGATGTCCTCCCCAATTCTTTCAATTCGGCTTTTCGCCTAGCATTTACGATTTGATTTTCAAAAATGTAACGTCATTATATAGCCGTTTACAAAGTTTTGTCAAGATGATTTTTGAATTTTTCAGTATTTTATGATTATTTTTCAATTCTCTCGCAAATTATGCGTTTATAAAGTTGACAAATCGTCTTTTTATTTCACTGCCGTTTTGTCAACTTTATTCGTAAAAATATAACCGCAAGCGCTTGAAAACACAACAAAAAAACGGACAGCCGAAGCCATCCGTTTCCTATTTTGAAGATCAATACCAGCTCTGGGTCAGGGCGTCTTCCCGCGCGCCGTAATTCTTCTTAAACTCGACGCGGTAAAAATCGTCCATCTGGCGTGCGGCTTCCTCGCTGCGCCCATCATAGATGCAATACACGGCATTCACCACGATCAACGCGGCAAACACGAAAACAGCAGTCATATCCAGCACTCCTTCTGATCGAAAAAATCACTTGTTTTTCTGGGAACGGCTTGTCTTTTGCCCGCTCCTCTTTACGCCTATATTATAGCACCGGCCTTGTTTTTTTGCACCTTTTTTCTTTTCGGAAGACAAATAACCCAACGCTTTTTCTCCCCTGCAAACCGCCCGTTTCAAACGACTGACCCGCCGCCAATTCACCTCATATTTGAATAATCGACTAGCTTTTTTTGCATTTTCCGTCTTTTTAGACCGATTTTTTGCAAGATGATTTTAAAAAAGTTTTTTGACCTTTCCTGACCATGAGTTCTGTTCACTTCACGCTTGCCACGCATTCAGGAATACGCCATACTGTTCATGTCGTCAAGAGGTCTTGCACAGCGGTTCCGCTTTCGCGTTGCGAAAGAGGAGGTGATGCACATGAGCCATACAGAACCGCCTTCCATTCTGCTTGCCATCGCATCCTTGCTTTTCACGTTGTACTTCGGTTTGCGTTAAAAGAAAGGCGCGAGGCCTTTTTCTATCTTTTTCCATTCCCAATTTTTAAGAACACTTGTTCCCATTTTATTTCTATGATATAATAGAACCCATCCAATATGGGCGCTGTCCCGCCAATCAGGAGGTCACGATGCAGGAAGGACGCTTCGTTCTCAAATCTCCGTTCAAGCCGCAGGGCGATCAGCCGCAGGCCATCGAGGCGCTGACACAGGGCGTGCAGAGCGGCATGCCCTGCCAGGTGCTGCTGGGCGTCACCGGTTCGGGCAAAACCTACACGATGGCTTCCGTCATCGAGCGCGTACAGCGCCCCACGCTGGTCATCGCCCACAACAAGACGCTGGCCGCGCAGCTGTGCGCCGAGTTCCGCGAGTTTTTTCCGGACAGCGCGGTGGAGTATTTCGTCTCTTACTATGATTATTATCAGCCGGAAGCTTACATCGCCTCGACCGACACCTATATCGAAAAGGATTCCGCCGTCAACGAGGAGATCGAGCGTCTGCGCCACAGCGCGACGGCGGCGCTGCGCGAGCGGCGGGATGTGATCGTCGTCGCTTCGGTCTCGTGCATCTATTCCATGGGTGATCCCTCCGAATACGAGGGCATGATGATCTCCCTCCGCCCCGGCATGGCGATGGAGCGCGACGAGCTGGTGCGCCAGCTGGTCGAAATTCAATACGACCGAAGCGACATCGAGTTTGAGCGCGGCTCCTTCCGCGTGCGCGGCGACGTGGTGGAAATCTTCCCCGCCGGATACGACAAGAGCGCGCTCCGCGTGGAATTTTTCGGGGACGAAATCGACCGCATCAGCGCCATCGACGTAGTCAGCGGCCACACCCTGATGGTTCTCGAACACGTCGCCGTCTACCCCGCGACGCACTATGCCACGCCGCGCGAGGCCATCGACCGCGCCATCGGCGATATCGAGCATGACCTCGACGTGCGCATCCGGGAATTTAAGGAAAAAGGCGACCTGATCGAAGCCCAGCGCATCGCTCAGCGCACGCAGTACGACATCGAAATGCTCCGTGAGCTGGGCTACTGCACGGGCATCGAAAACTATTCCCGCTATTTTGACGGCCGCAAGCCCGGCGACGCGCCGTATACCCTGCTGGATTACTTTCCGGAGGATTACGTCGTCTTTGTCGATGAAAGCCACGTCACCCTGCCGCAGATCCGCGCGATGTACAACGGCGACCGCGCGCGCAAGGAAGCGCTGGTCTCCTACGGCTTCCGCCTGCCCAGCGCGTTTGACAACCGCCCGCTGCGTTTCGAGGAATTTGAGCAGCGCATCGGTCAGCTCATCTGCGTCAGCGCGACGCCCGCGCCCTACGAGCTGGAACACGCGGGGCAGGTCGTCGAGCAGATCATCCGCCCGACCGGCCTGCTCGATCCCGAAATCGACGTTCGCCCCGCCACCGGACAGGTGGACGATCTCTACGCCGAGATCGTCAAGACCACGGGCGAAGGCTATCGCGTGCTGGTCACGACGCTGACCAAAAAGATGGCCGAGAGCCTGACCACCTATCTGGGCGAAATGAACGTCAAAGTGCGCTATCTGCATTCCGACGTGCAGACGATGGAACGGCAGGAGATCATCCGCGATCTGCGGCTGGGCGTGTTCGACGTGCTGGTGGGCATCAACCTGCTGCGCGAAGGTCTGGATTTGCCGGAAGTCGCGCTCGTCGCCATCCTCGACGCGGACAAAGAAGGCTTTCTGCGCAGCGAAGTCAGCATGATTCAGACCATCGGCCGCGCCGCGCGAAACGCCAACGGCCGCGTGATCATGTACGCCGATGTGATGACCGAAAGCATGAACAAGGCCATTTTTGAAACCCAGCGCCGCCGCCAGCTTCAGCAGGCCTACAACGAAGCGCACGGCATCGTGCCCAAGACGGTCATGAAATCCGTCCGCGACGTGCTGCAAATCGGCCATGCGGCGGACGAGAGCGACAAAAAACGCGCCGTAAAGCGCGTAAAGGAATTGAACGAAGACGAGCTGCACCTGCTCATCTGTTCCACGGAGGAAAAGATGCTGCAAGCCGCCGCAAACCTCGATTTCGAGCTGGCCGCCAAACTGCGCGACAAGCTCTTTGAATTGCAGGGCAAAAAACCCGAAGAACTGCCGGAGGAAACCGTCGCCCTGCCCCAGCGCAAGCGGCGGCGTCAGCGGAAACCGGGCAAGTACCTCAAAGCTTAATGCACCCAGTAGACGTGATATTGATGCTCGAAGAGGAGTTCCGCGCTTTCCAGCCCGGTTTCGCGCAAAACGGTTTCCACGTTCGCTTCGTCGTGATAGCGTTCAAAGAGGATGAAGCCGTCCGGCTTTTCATCCAGCGCCTCCAATGCGGGCGCTACGCCCTGAGCGTCGTCCGCATTCAGCATGTAAACGCGCTCAAACGCCGCGAGTTCCAGCGTGTTCTGCGTCATATCGTTGGTGCCGAGCAGGACGCACGGCAGCGCGGCGTTCTCTTCGCAGGCGGCGACATAGGCGCTGTCACCCGGATAGAGATCATGCACCTGCTGATCGCGGTTCACGCGCGCGCCGCATGCCGCCAGCACCGCGCAGGCCAGCAGGCACGCCGAACCGCGGCGCGAACCAAACCGGCAACCGCCGCGCGCAAAGAGCATGAACAGCGCAACCGTCACCAGCGGATAGACGCAGAAGATGTATCGATCCACCTTATACGGCGAAATAACCGAGATCACCAGCACATACGCGCCGCAGGCCAGAAGCGCCCAGAGGGAAAACGCCGCGCCGCGTTTCAGCCCCTGCCCCGCTTTTTTGAGCGGCCAAAAGGCCAGCGCCGCGCCAATCAGCACCAACGCCAGCAGAAAACCGCCGAATTGCTGCGCGTCGAGCGTCTGCCAGAGGATTTTGAACCAGCGGATCATGTCGTTCAGCCGAACGCCCGCCGCGCTCTCGATGGCACCCCGGCCGCGATAGCCCCCGAAAATGTGATTCAGGCACCACGGGAACAGCCCGACCGCCAGCGTCAGCGCAAAAAAGCACCAGAGCGCGAAGCGGCCCGCCGTTTCAAACTCGCGCCGCGCAAGCCGCGCGAAGAAATACACGCCGCATAGCATGCAGGCCAGAATGACAAAATAATACTGCGTCAAAAAGCCCGCGATCAGCACGGCGGCCAGCGCGCGCATGCGCCAGACCGTCTGGCCATGGATAAACAGCTCAGCCAGCGCAAGCGCCAGCCAGACCGCCCACATCGTCATCATCGCATACATGCGGATGAATACGACGCCGGAAGCCGCGCCCGCGCTCAGGCCATACAGCAGCCCCGGCAGAAGCGCCGGGGGCGTAAGTTCCGGCTTCTCCCCGTCGGAGAGCAGGCGCGCGGAAAGCAGCAGCAGGCCAAACTGCGTCAGGCTGAAAAAGAAAAGGTTCAGCCCGATGCCCGTCCACTTTGTAAACGGCGGATTTTGAAACGCCGAACAGACCGCGTGCATGAACAGGTAATACAGCGGCGGATGGACGTCGGCGATCTGGTTTTCATAGACGTTCAGATATTCGTGCGCATGGCCTTTCGCCGTGAGATAATCCGAAAACGCCTTGCCGCTGATCCACGACCCGGTTTGGGCGCTCAAAAAGGGCTGATGATACGAGTTCGCCAGCCCATAGGTAAAGAACTCGTCGATATCAAACCCGTCTTTCCCCGCGCCGATGCTCACCATCAGCGCCAGCAGCGCCGCCAGCATCACCGCAAACCCGACAAGCGTGAGCGCCGTCTTTCCGCGCTTTTGCATATTTCATCCTCCAACACCATGTTCTGTTTTTGATTATAGCATTCTTTGACGCCTTGCGCCAGTATCAAGAAGGAGTTCACCATGCAGGAAAACATCGTCATCCGCGGCGTCCGCCAAAACAACCTCAAGGGATTTGATTTGACCCTGCCGCGCAACAAGCTCATCGTGTTTACCGGCCTTTCCGGCTGCGGCAAATCGTCGCTGGCGTTTGACACGCTCTACGCCGAGGGACAGCGGCGCTATGTCGAATCGCTTTCCTCCTACGCGCGTCAGTTTTTGGGGCAGATGGAAAAGCCGGACGTGGATTCCATCGACGGCCTTTCCCCCGCTATCTCCATCGACCAGAAGACGACGAGCAAAAACCCGCGTTCCACAGTCGGCACGGTGACGGAAATTCACGACTATCTGCGTCTGCTCTATGCCCGCGTCGGCGTGGCGCACTGCCCCAGGTGCGGACGGGAAATCAGCAAACAGACGGTCGATCAGATGGTCGATCGGCTGCTCGCCCTGCCGGAGCGCACGCGCATGCAGCTGCTCGCGCCGGTCGTGCGCGGCAAAAAGGGCGAACACGTCAAGATTCTGGAAAACGTGGTCAAGCAGGGCTTTGTCCGCGTCCGGATCGACGGGGAAATCTGCGACGCGGCGGAAGCGCCCGCGCTGGCCAAACAGAAAAAGCACAACATCGAGGTCGTCGTAGACCGCCTGATTCTGCGCGAAGATATCCGCGCCCGCCTGACGGATTCGCTGGAAACGGCGCTCTCCCTCTCCGGCGGCATCGTCATCGCGGATATCGGGCCGGGCGAGAGCAAAATGCTCTTTTCCCAAAACCTCGCCTGCCCGGAGTGCGGCATCTCCATGGAAGAGCTTGCGCCGCGCTCTTTTTCCTTCAACAGCCCGTTCGGCGCGTGCCCGACGTGCGCGGGGCTGGGCGTGCTGCAAAAGATCGATCCCGACCTGATTGTGCCGGACTGGGACAAGAGCCTGAACGAAAACCCCTTCAACGTCATGGGATGGAGCAACCTTGAGCCCGGCACGCAGGCGGGCATGTTCTTTCAGGCGCTGAGCGAGAAATACGGCTTTTCGATGGATACGCCGCTGAACCGGCTTCCCAAAGAAGCGCTGGATGTGATTCTCTACGGCAGCGGGGGCGAGCCGCTGAACATCCACTACACGCGCCCCAACGGCGATTCGCACACCTTCTCCGCGCCGTTTGAAGGCGTCATTCCCACCACGGAGCGACGCGCCGCCGAAACGCAGAGCGACGCCACCAAAGCCTATTACGACGGTCTGATGAGCCAGACGCCCTGCCCGGACTGCCGCGGCAAGCGCCTCCGCCCGGAGATTCTGGCCGTGACGGTCGGCGGCAAATCCATCGCCGACGCCTCCGATCTGTCCGTCATCGACGCGCAGGCGTTCTTCGCTTCGCTGACCTTCGGCGAAAAGGACGGCATGATTGCCGCGCCGATTCTCAAGGAAATCAACGCCCGTCTGCGCTTCCTCATCGACGTGGGTCTTAGCTATCTGACGCTCTCCCGCGCGGCGGGCACGCTCTCCGGCGGCGAAGCCCAGCGCATTCGGCTGGCGACGCAGATCGGTTCCAGCCTTGTCGGCGTGCTCTACATTCTGGATGAGCCGTCCATCGGCCTGCACCAGCGCGACAACGCGCGGCTCATCGAGACGCTCAAGCATCTGCGCGACATCGGCAACACGCTGATCGTCGTCGAGCATGACGAGGACACCATGCTGGCCGCGGATCAAATCGTGGATATCGGCCCGGGCGCGGGCGAACACGGCGGCCAACTCATCGCGCAGGGCACGGCGCAGGAAATCATGGCCTGCCCGGAATCGATCACGGGCGCGTATCTCTCCGGCCGCCGCAGCATCCCCGTGCCGCTGCACCGCAAAACCCCCGCGGGCTGGCTGACGGTGCGCGGCGCGCGCGCCAATAACCTGAAAAACATCGACGTCAGCATCCCGCTGGGCGTGATGGCGGTCGTCACCGGCGTATCCGGCAGCGGCAAATCCTCGCTCGTCAACGAAATCATCTACAAGACCCTCCAGCGCGACCTCAACCGCGCGCACACGCGCCCCGGCGCATGCGACGGCATCGACGGGCTTGAGCAGCTGGACAAGGTCATCGCCATCGACCAAAGCCCCATCGGCCGCACCCCGCGCAGCAACCCGGCCACCTACACCGGCCTGTTTGACATGATCCGCAAGGTCTTCGCCGCCACGCCGGAAGCCAAGGCGCGCGGCTACAAGGAGAACCGCTTCTCCTTCAACGTGCGCGGCGGGCGCTGCGAAGCCTGTTCCGGCGACGGCATTCTGCGCATCGAGATGCACTTTCTGGCGGATATCTACGTGCCGTGCGAGGTCTGCAAGGGCAAGCGCTATAACCGCGAAACGCTGGAAGTGCTCTACAAGGGCAAATCCATCGCCGACGTGCTCAATATGACCGTCGAGGAAGCGCTGGACTTCTTCTCCGCCTATCCGCGCATCACGCGCAAGCTGCAAACCCTCTACGACGTGGGTCTGGGCTACATCCGGCTGGGGCAGTCCTCCACGACGCTCTCCGGCGGCGAGGCTCAGCGCGTCAAACTGGCGACCGAGCTTTCCCGCACATCGACCGGCAAGACGTTCTACGTGCTGGATGAGCCGACGACCGGCCTGCACATTGCCGACTGCGAACGGCTCGTGCGCGTGCTTCGCCAGCTCGCCCGCGGCGGCAACTCCGTGCTGATTATCGAGCACAACCTCGACGTGATCAAAGCCTGCGATTACGTCATCGACCTCGGCCCTGAGGGCGGCAGCGGCGGCGGCACGCTCGTCTGCGAAGGCACGCCGGAGGACATCTGCCAATGCGAAAAGAGCTATACCGGACAGTATCTCGCGCCCGTGCTGAAAAAGAGCCGAAGAGCGGAGACGGAGGAATGACAGACGGCTCAGGGCTCTGCCCTGAAACCCGGCAGGAACCTGAGGTTCCTGCACCTCCCCCTTTTATCACAGCATAATACAAAAAACTGTTAAGTCATTGGTTAAGCGGCTTAACAGTTTCTTTTTATTCATAATAAATGATCAATTTTTCGGATTTACTCTTTCTGCATGTCACCCTTGTTGTTTTCTTTTTCATATTTCTTCTCAAGTTCATTGAAATCTATTCCATACCGTTCTTCTAACATTTCAAGAACGTCCACTATGGCTGCTCCAATACATAACTCATTTGCACCAAATCGATAGCACACTGTTTTTATATTACTATCATCTATTCTATCTGTCCACTCAATTTTTCCCCTGGTCTTCCATGTATATACTTTTCCTTCTTCTTTAGTTTCATAGACTATTGGGTATCGAAAACTACACCCATACTCCTCTGTCCAACCGTTATACGAATCACCATTATAACAAGAATTTCCAATTTTATACTCGATATCGCTAATTAGTGATATCATCTCTTTTTGTAATTTCATTTTATCTTTTCCCCCGTTTGTCTTTTGTAAGAAATTATATAATATTTTAAGTGGAATTTCAACAGTTTTTTATCTCTAATATTCATTTTTCTCATTTTGATGATAATAATCCCAAATCACTTTCGCCTGCGCCTTGCCGATTCCTTCGACCTCGCAAAGCTCCTCCGGCGCAGCGTTTGCAATGTTGGCGACGGATTTAAAATGCGTCAGCAGGGCGCGCCGCCGGGTTGCGCCGATGCCGGGAATATCCTCAAGGGTCGAGTGCATGCCCGCTTTTTGCCGCAGATCGCGGTGATGGGTGATGCCGAACCGGTGCGCTTCGTCGCGGACGCGCTGAATCAGGTGCAGCGCAGGCGACTTGCGGTCAAGCAGGATGCTTTCCTCCTGATCGGGCAGAAAGATCTCTTCCAGCCTTTTGGCGAGGCCGAAAATCGGGATATTGTAACCCACCTTGAGCATGGCTTCGCGCGCAAACCTCAGCTGCTGCGGGCCGCCGTCGATCAAAATCAAATCCGGCAGATCGGCAAAGCCGGACAGGCCGCGCCCATCCTCCGGCAATTTGCCCGCCTCGGCCAGCGCCTCCCGTTCCTGTTTGGCGCGGGTCAGGCGGCGGGTCAGCACCTCGTTCATGGAAGCAAAGTCGTTTGCGCCCTCGACCGTCTTGATGCGGAAGATGCGGTATTCCTTGCGCGCGGCCTCGCCGTCGATGGCGACAACCATGCTCGCCACACTCAAAACGCCCTGCGTGTTGGAAATATCGTAACCTTCGATACGCCGCGGCGTGTGATCCATACCGACCGCCTTGGCCAACGCCTCACATGCGCCGATGGTGCGCTCGTGCGCGCGGGCAAGGTGCGCGTTGCGCTTGGCCAGCGCGTCCTTCGCGTTCTTGAGCGCCAACTCTACAAGCTTGTGCTTCGTGCCGCGCTGCGGCTCAAACACCGTGACCTTCGCGCCCTTCCGCTCGGAGAGCGCCAGCGCGATGTCTTCCGCCTGTTCGGGCAGCTCCATGCAGAGGATTTCGGAGGGCGGCTGTCTGCCGTCGTCGTAAAACTGCATGATGAACGAGCCGAGAATCTGCGCCGCGCTCTGGTCGCCCGCGCCATCGAGCGCGTAATTCTCCGCGCCGATCATGTGACCGCCGCGCACATAGACGACCTCCACCATCGCGTCAATATGATCGCTCGTGCAGGCGACGATATCCTGATCGCCGCCGTTGACGTTGATCGCCTTCTGCCGCTCCATCAGGTTCTGCGCGTCGCGGATTCGGTCGCGGAGCTGGGCGGCCTGTTCAAAGCGCATTTCACGCGCGGCCTTGTTCATCTGCTCAGTCAGCCGGTCGATAACCGCGTCGGATTTGCCGCTCAGAAAGTCGATGACTTCCTGCACCGCCTTGCCGTATTCCTCCGGCGTGGTCAGAGACGCGCACGGCGCAAGGCATTCGCCGAGCTGGTGGTGCAGGCACGGGCGCTGGTGCATGCCGGGCTTGATCGCCATGGCGCAGGTGCGCAGCGGAAACAGCCCGCGCAGCACGTCGAGCACCTCCCGCACGCCCGTCGCGCCCATATACGGGCCAAAATACTTAGCCTTATCCTTCTCCACGCGGCGCACCAGCTCCACGCGCGGATAATCCTGTGCGAGATCGATTTTCAGATACGGATAATGCTTATCATCCTTCAAAAGGATGTTATACTGCGGCTTATGCAGCTTGATCAGATTGCATTCCAGAATCAGCGCTTCGAGGTTCGTATCGCAAAGCACGATATCAAAATCATCGATCCGGGCGACCATCGCGCGCACCTTGACCGTGTGCGCCTTGGAGTGGGTAAAATACTGGCTGACGCGGTTTTTGAGGTTGACCGCCTTGCCGACGTAGATGATTTTTCCTTCGCTTTTCATCAGGTAGCAACCCGGACAGGTGGGCAGTTTTTCAATTTTGAGTTTCAGCAGATCGTTCATGACACGCTCCTTGGAACACTCTTTTTGGGGGCTCTGCCCCCAATCCCCCGGTCAGAACCTGAGGTTCCGACACCTCCCCCCTGTTTTGATTGCTTCGCAATCAAAAAACGGAAGGTGCAGGAAACTCAGGTTCCTGCCGGAGTTTGAGGCAGAGCCTCAACGTCACCCTAAAAAAGAAAAAGCGGAGCGAAGCGATGCTTCACCCCGCGCATAAGCCGGCGCTTATTCTTCGTCGTCCTCATCCTCTTCGTCGGTGAAACGGGTGCGGACAATCTGAATCAGCTTTTCCATCAACGCTTCTTCCGGAGGCTCAAACTCCTCCATCTCCTCGCCGTTTTCATCCTCGAAGGTGTTCACTTGCATGATATACACCGGGTCGTCGTCCGGTTCATCGTCGGACGGGTTCTCCTGCGCGTCGCAAAGCGCGGCAAATTCCTGCCCATTATAATAGAAATAATCCATCACTTCAAGCATCAGCGTGTTGCCGCTGTCATCGGTAAATTCCACAATATCGCGATCCTGCATTTCTTCCGGGGTCATAGTCAAACCTCCTGCCCGCGCTTTGCGCGTGTTGATGCTCTTATTATACCCGCAGCACCGCCAAAATGCAAGCGGCGCGGGCTGACTCGCTCACCCCAGCGCAAGGTCAAGCGCCATCATCAGCGTATAGCCCGCCATCACGCCTGCAACGCCCGCGCGGGTCTTCGCCGCCTGCGGAATCATCTCCGCAAAGACGACCTGCATCATCGCGCCCGCGCAGAATGCCATCATCCCCGGCAGGGCGCTCTGCGCCGCGCCCATCATCAGCGCCGCCAGCATGCCGAAAACCGGCTCGACCGCGCCGCTGAGCGCACCCAAAGCAAAGCTCTTTCCCCGGCTCAGGCCGCTCGCGCGAAAGGGCAGCGCCACAGCCAGCCCTTCCGGCAGGTTCTGCACGCCGATGCCCAGCGCCAGCACCGCCGCCGCGGCCAGCCCGCCCTGTACGCCCGCCAGCGCGAACGCCAGCCCGACGGCCATGCCTTCCGGAATGTTGTGCAGCGTGATGGCCGCGACCATCATCAGCCGCTTTCTCGCGCTGTCAGACGCATTCTGAATGCGTCGAACGCGGCACATCAGCGCGTCAACGCCCGCAATCATCGCCGCGCCCAGCATGAATCCCAGCGTCACGATCAGCCAGCCGCCCTCATTCTGCCGCATCGCGGGCAAAATCATGCTGAAAACCGCCGCCGCGCTCATCACGCCCGCCGCAAAGCCCATACACGGGCCGTCCTCCGATTGCTTTTTCATCAAAAAGACCAGCGCCGCACCCAATGTCGTCATCAGGAACGGGAAGAGCGTGCCCACACCAGCCCAAAAAACCATTTTCATCGGCTTTCACCTCTCTGCCATGCTATGCACAGAGCGGGAAAGACGTTCGAGCCGGACAGACAAAAACGCCCCCGACTTCCGTCGGAGGCGCTGCAATTCCTTACTTGCTATGGCAGCTCTTGCCGCTGCCGCAGCCCGGACAGCCGGAGCAGCCGCCGCTCTTCTTCTCGCGGACGAGGCTGCGGGCAAGGAAGAACAGGACTGTCGCCAGGACAATCAATACAAGAATCGTTGCCACGGGATTTCCTCGCTTTCTGAAAATATGGGAATGTTCCCTTCCTCAGTATTGGGGAAGGGAACACGCCCTATACGAAGTTTGGAGGGGAAATTACTTGCCGGTGTACTTGACTTCCATCTCTTCGCTTTCCTTATACGGACGGACAATCAGGTAGATGAGCACGCCAAGCACGATCACAGCCGCCACGGTGCCAACGCCGAAGGTGGTGTCGCCGGTGAACAGGCCGCCGATCTGGTAGACAATCAGCGCAACCGCGTAAGCGAAGCCGCACTCCCAGCCGATTGCAGCCCAGGTCCACTTCGCGTTGTTCATCTCGCGCTTGATGGCGCCGATGGCCGCGAAGCACGGCGCGCACAGCAGGTTGAAGATCAGGAAGCTGTAAGCAGAGAGCTGGGTAAACTGAGCGGCGATGTTGACCAGACCTGCGAAGTCGCCTTCCTCAACCATCTCCAGCGCGTCGCCCGCAACCGCGAACAGGGTGCCGAACGCACCGACGACTTCTTCCTTCGCAACCAGGCCGAGCAGGGTCGCGACGGTCGCCTGCCAGTTGCCGAAGCCAAGCGGCTTGAAGATGAAGCAGACCGCATTGCCGATGGCCGCGAGGATGGAAGCATCCATATCCTCCACCATGCCGAACGCGCCATCCACAAAGCCGAAGGAGCTGGTGAACCAGACGAACACAGAAGACAGGGTGATGATCGTACCGGCCTTCTTAATGAAGCTCCAGCCGCGCTCCCAAGTGCCGCGCAGCACGTTCTTCACGGTCGGGACGTGGTAGGCCGGAAGCTCCATGACGAACGGAGCCGGTTCGCCCGCAAAGGGCTTGGTCTTCTTCAGGATGATACCGGAGATGATGATCGCCGCGATGCCGACAAAGTAAGCGCTCGGGGCAACCCACCACGCGCCGCCGAAGATCGCGCCGGCCATCAGGCCAACGATCGGCATCTTTGCGCCGCAGGGGATGAAGGTGGTGGTCATGATCGTCATGCGGCGATCACGCTCCTGCTCGATGGTACGGGAAGCCATAACGCCAGGCACGCCGCAGCCGGTGCCGACCAGCATCGGGATGAAGCTCTTGCCGGAGAGGCCGAAGCGGCGGAAAACACGGTCCATGATGAACGCGATACGCGCCATGTAGCCGCAGTCCTCCAGGATGCACAGCTCAAGGAACAGAACGAGCATCTGCGGCACAAAGCCGAGAACCGCGCCGACGCCGCTGATCACGCCGTCAACAATCAGGCCGGTGAGCCAATCGGCGCAGCCGATGCCCTCGAAGAAGCTCTGCGCCGCCGGAAGAATCCACTCGCCGACAAACACGTCGTTGGTCCAGTCGGTCAGCGCCGTGCCGACGGTGGAAATCGCAATGTAGTAAACCAGCGTCATGATGGCCGCGAAAATCGGCAGGCCGAGGATTCGGTTGGTCAGCACGCGGTCGATCTTGTCGCTGGTGCTCATGCCGCGGTTGCTCTTCTTGACGCAGCCGTCGATGATAGAAGCGATGTAGGTGTAGCGCGCAGAAGTGATGATGGACTGGCTGTCGTCGTCCATCTCGGTCTCGCAGGCCTTGATATCCTGCTCGATGTGGGCGAGCTTGTCCTTCGGGATGTTCAGCTTTTCAATCAGCTGCTCGTCGCGCTCAAAGATCTTGACGGCGAACCAGCGCTGCTGCTCTTCCGGCATGTCGTGGAGCACGACTTCCTCAATGTGGGCCAGCGCATGCTCGATGCTGCCTGCGAAGCGATGCTGCGGAACGGTCTTCTTGCCGCTGCGCGCCATCTGCACGGCACGCTGAGCCGCTTCCATCACGCCGTCGCCCTTCAGCGCGGAAATCTCGATGACCGGCACGCCTAGGTGATTGGAGAGCTTGGCCGCGTCAATGCGGTCGCCGTTCTTGCGGACAACGTCCATCATGTTCAGCGCAACGACCATCGGGATGCCCAGTTCGGCGAGCTGCGTGGTCAGGTACAGGTTGCGCTCCAGGTTGGTCGCGTCGATGATGTTGAGCAGCGCATCCGGGCGCTGGTCGATCAGCACGTTACGGGCGACGACTTCTTCCATCGTGTACGGGCTCAGGGAGTAAATGCCCGGAAGATCCGTGATGATGACGTCCTTCTCGCCCTTGAGGCGGCCTTCCTTCTTCTCAACCGTAACGCCCGGCCAGTTGCCGACGAACTGGTTTGCGCCGGTGAGCGCGTTGAACAGCGTAGTCTTGCCGCAGTTCGGGTTGCCGGCAAGCGCGATCTTGATCTCCATGATCTTTCCTCCTCGGTTAGAATTTGCTAACCTTCATCCTGCAATCAAGCGGGTCATGTTCCCCGCTTTCCGATAAAACCTTTTGGCCTTACTTGACCTCGATGAGATCGGCGTCCGCCTTGCGCAGGCTCAGCTCGTAGCCGCGAACGGTTACCTCCACCGGATCGCCCAGCGGCGCCACCTTGCGCACGTAGATCTGCACGCCCTTGGTGATGCCCATGTCCATGATGCGGCGCTTGAGCGCGCCCTCGCCGCCGACCTTCGTCACGGTCACGGTCGAGCCAATCTTGGCTTCCTTCAGCGTCATCGTTTTGTCCTCCTCTTTATACTCTTGATTCCGGCTTAAAATGCATTAAACCAGAATCTTGGTCGCCAGTTCGCGGCTGATGGCCACGCGCGCGTCCTTCACCTGCACAATCAGGTTGCCGGAGATATCGGAAACCACGCGAACCATCTCCCCCTCAACAAAGCCGAGGTTTTCCAGATGCGTGCGCACCTTATCGCTGCCTCCGATGCGGATGATCGGGCGGCTCTCGCCGACGCCCACCATAGTAAGCGGCATATCCATCCTCCCTTTCGATCTGTGTATTCTTTTGTTTGCATACACAAATTAGCTTTTTCTAACGGCAATATATTAGCATTCGCTAACGAATTTGTCAACGCATTGACTCAAGAAAAAAAAGCCAAAATTTTTTTATCCGCGTTGTTTGATTTATCGAAATATGTTATAATGAAGTCAGTATAGCCGTGCCTGTGCGTCCCGCGCGGCCAGATTTGCCGCTCGCAGCGTCGGCGCGCGGCTGACGCTTGGAGGCGATTTGATTATGGCAGTATCCGAAGCCATCGAAAACTATCTGGAAACGATTTACATTCTCTCTCAACAGCAAAACGAGGTTCACGCCATCGACGTCTGCTCCTATCTTTCCTATTCCCGCCCGACGGTTTCCATCGTTCTGCGCCAGATGCGCGAAAACGGGCTGGTCAACGTCGATGAGGATAACCATATCCACCTGACCGAGGAAGGCAAACGCATTGCGACCCATATCTATGAGCGCCACACCATTCTCAGCCAGCTGTTCATGAGCCTTGGGGTCAGCAAGGAGACGGCGCTCCACGACGCGTGCAAAATCGAGCACGACCTGAGCGACGAAACCTTCGAGGCGATTAAAAAACACTATCAGGCTCATCAATGACTTTTTCCCGTGTCCAAAAGGGGCAGTTGCGCAGAAGGCAACCGCCTTTTTTCATTGGTTGAAGGCGGCCGTCAGCCATGCTATAACAGATTGATGATCGAATACTGCCAAAAGGTGGCCGACCTCTGGCCGCGCTACGGCGAGATCGACAGCACGATTGTGCATCAGGCCATCGTCGTTTCCCTCATCAATCTGGAAATGACGAGCGTCTGTCTGGGCACCTATCCGCCGGAAAAAGGCTATCCATGCTGGCAGGCAATGAAGCAGATTCAGGCCTCCCCCGCGTTTGAACGTCTGTGGGAAAAGGAAGAAGGTGTCGCCAACCTGCTGGATCTCTATGTCGCCCGCTATGAGACAGACGCGTTTGCCGTCGTTGTGACCCCGAAAAACCCTTCGATCCCGCGCTCAGGGAAGAACTCATCGCGATGACCGAGCGCGCCTATGCCGAAAAAGTTCATCCGGATCACTGGACGGCGGACATGTATCAGGTGCTCATCAGCCAGGTTGGCTGCGCATTCGAGCGCGGCCAGATGACCCATTACGAGTGCTGGAAGATCATCCACGATTTTTATATGCAGACGCACGCCACAATGAATCAGGAAGAAATCGACGTGATTTCCTATTATGTGACCTGTCTGGATTCCATGCTGCTCTTCCTGGACGAGGCGGATATGCCGCGCGAAGAAAAGCGCCTGCATTTCAGGGAATACCAGCACGAGATTCAGTCGTTCATCACCGATTACAACAAGCGCAGCTGCGTAATTCCCCTGCGTTGATTCAGGAGCTGCAAACCGTCGCGGGCGAAAAGCGGTTGGAGATTGATTACCAGACGTATCAGAAATATTTCATGTGAACAGGGATATGCTGGGCTGTCGCCCAGACCTATCTGAGGGATTCAATCCCTCAGACTCCCTTCTTCGCTTCGCGCTTACAGCTCGTATCTTTCACATAAAAACACAAAAGGGCCTTGTACGGAAGCATCCGTACAAGGCCCTTTAAATATGGGAAATCCAAGAACCTCAGGTTCTTGGTGGGGTTTGGGGCGAAGCCCCAACGTCTCCCCAACGTCCCCCTTAGTCGTCCGCCGAAACAACCGCTTCGGCCTTCGGCTGAATGTCTCCCGCCTCGGTCAGCGCGATTCTCGTCAGCGCCGGGCCGACCAGCTCATAAATCAACACGCCAAACAGAACAATGTTGCGCACCATCACGCCGTCCGCGCCCAGCGTCTGCGCCACCGTGACAGACATGCCCAGCGCCACGCCCGCCTGCGGCAGGAGCGTGATGCCCAGCCACTTCTGCACCTTCGGCGGGCACTTCATGAACTTCGCGCTGATGCTCGCGCCCAGCCACTTGCCGAAAGAGCGTGCAAGGATATACGCCGCGCCGATGATGACCACCGACATGCTGCTGAATACGTTCAGCTCCAATTCCGCGCCGCTGAGCACAAAGAACAGGATGTAAAGCGGCGCCGTCCAGCGGTCGGTCTTCTCCATGATCTCCGCCGAGAAATCGCACACGTTGCAGAATACCGTGCCCAGCATCATGCACACAAGCAGGCTGGAGAAGCCGATCTTCACGCCGCCCACGTCAAACTCCACCATCGAGAGTGCTACCGTCAAAATGACAAACGTGATGGACAGGGACAAACGCTTGCTGTTCGATTTGAAATATTTCTCCGCCGCGGAGAAGATGCTGCCCATTACAAAGCCCATCAGGATGGAAAGCACGATTTCCAGTAGCGGCTCAACGAGGATGCTCGTCATATCGTAATTGCCGTAGTTGATCGCTTTCGCCACGCCGAAGCTGACCGCGAATACAATCAGACCGACCGCGTCGTCGAGCGCAACGATCGGCAGCAGCAGATCCGTCAATTCGCCCTTCGCCTTGTACTGGCGGACAACCATCAGCGTCGCCGCCGGGGCGGTCGCCGTCGCAATCGCGCCCAGAACAATCGCGTCCGCAATGGACATCGAATTGCCGAGCACAAAGAAGTGCAGCCCGATGAGCACCAGATCGACCATCAGTGTCGCCGTCAGCGCCTGAAAAATACCGATAACCGTCGCCTGCTTGCCCGTCTGGCGCAGCTGGGAAAGACGGAACTCGTTACCGATGGCAAACGCGATGAAGCCCAGCGCCACGTCGTTAAACAAACTCAGCGCTTTTACATCTGTCGTCGTCGGGAAGCCGAGGCCCTGCACGCCCAGCTTGCCCAGGCAGTACGGGCCGATCAAAATGCCTGCAATCAGATAGCCCGTCACAGCCGGCAGTTTCAGCGGCTTGACGAAACGGGAAACCAGCAGACCCGCGCACAGCGCGATGGCAATGCTAAGCAATGTTTCCATAACGATTACCTCTCTTTGTTCTTCACTTTTTTCCTTCGTTTACAAGCCAATATTATATCACTGACTTTCACGCAAAAACAGGTGAAAAAGCGCCTGACTTTTGCGTTTTTTTCTGTTCTTTTTGATACTTTTTCAAACGGTGGAAGGTTGAATCCAGTACAAAAAAGAACGCCCCTTTTTCAAGAGACGTTCTGAATCTGCGTAGAAAAATTACTGCGCAACCGGATACACGCTGCAGCGGGTCTTCTTCTTGCCCATGCGCTCGAAACGGACAACGCCGTCCACCAGAGCGAACAGGGTATCGTCGCCGCCGATGCCGCAGTTGGTGCCGGGATGAATGTGGGTGCCGCGCTGACGGTACAGGATGTTGCCCGCCAGGACGAACTGGCCGTCCGCACGCTTCGCGCCGAGGCGCTTAGACTCGCTGTCGCGGCCGTTGTGGGAAGAACCGGTGCCCTTCTTATGAGCGAAGAGCTGAAGATTCATCGTAAGCATCTGCTTGCCTCCATTCTTCTTTCTGTATCCGAATGAGATTCGGATAAACTTTTTGAATGTCTGTCAGTCCCGTCATGACCGTTTGGAGCACGATCTGCGCTTTCTGTGCCGCACCGGCTTCAAGCTCTCGCGGCAGCTCGCATTTGAGATATCCGTCCCGAACGGCGACGCACGGCGTCACCCCTGCGACGGCTTCCAACGCGTTCACGCCCGTCTGCGTCAGCGCGGAAACCGCGCAGCAGACCAGATCGTAACCCCGTATCTTCTTGCCGCCCGCGTGTCCGCTGGCCAGAAAGCCGCAAACCGCGCCGTCGGCAGAAGTATAGACCGTGATGGTGGTCATCTCTTAGCCGATCTTGGTGATTTCCACCTTGGTGTACGGCTGGCGATGGCCCTGCTTACGGCGATAGTTCTTCTTGGACTTGTACTTGTAGACGACGATCTTCTCGCCGCGGATCTGGCCGACGACCTTGCCCTCGACCTTGACGCCCTCGACAACCGGCGTGCCGATCTTCACGTCGCCGTCGTTGCCCATCAGCAGAACGTCAAAAGAAACCGTGGAGTCAACCTGAGCATCGATCTTCTCGATGTAGATCACGTCGCCCTCACTGACGCGGTACTGTTTGCCACCAGTCGCAATAATCGCGTACATTATGGTGACACCTCCTCATAAATACTCGCCGGGTTTAGGTAGCCCTTGGGCATTTGCAGACCTGTCCCGAGCGGCTTGCCTTTCTATGATAGCAGTTTTTCCTGCTGGTGTCAATCATTTTGACGCATTTTTCGTTGTTTGCCTGCTGAAATTTTTTATTTTCGCATGCTTTCCGCTGTTTTTCCGGCAAATTGAGAATTGGATTCTAAATCTGCCATCCAAATCCGCCCCGAAAACGGAAAAAGCGCCGATTGTTCGGCGCTTGAAGCTCAATACCCCGTCGCTTCTTCATTCTTGACCAGCTTGACAATGCGGCTCGTGCCCAGTCTCGTCGCGCCCAGCTCAATAAACTTGTAGGCGTCGTCCAGCGAGGCGATGCCGCCCGCCGCCTTGATGCCCTTTCCCGGCTTCATATGCGCTTTCATCAGCGCCACATCGTCAAACGTCGCGCCGGCGGTGGAGAAGCCCGTCGAGGTTTTGATGAAATCCGCGTCGGATTGGGAGACGATGTCGCACATGCGGATTTTCTCTTCCTCGGTCAGCAGACAGGTTTCAATGATGACCTTGAGCGGATGGCCCGCGCAGGCCGCCTTGATCGCATTGATTTCGGCGAGCACCTCGTCGTCGCGCCCATCCTTGAGCATGCCGATGTTGATGACCATGTCCACCTCGTCCGCGCCGTTCTTCACCGCGTCGGCCGCTTCAAAAACCTTCGCCGCCGTCGTGGAATAGCCCGTCGGGAAACCGATGACCGTACACACGCCCACCTTGTCCGCCCTGTCCTGCATATACGCCTTGCACCGCGCAACATAGCTGGCCGGAATGCACACTGTCGCCGTGTGGTACTTCATCGCGTCGTCGCAAATCTGCTGAATCTGCGCCCAGGTCGCTTCGGGTTTGAGCAGCGTGTGATCCACCATCGCAAGCATTTTACTGAGTTCCATCTTGTTTTCCTCCTGCAAGTTCATTATCTTTATTATACGCGATGAACGGCTTCAGAGCAAGCGCCTGTCAGGCTCTTTCTTTTTTTCGCAACCGGGCGTATACTGGTGTCATACGAATCGAACAGGAGGTCTTTTTTCGATGATCATCGGCATGCGCGGCCATGATTTTGGCCGTATGGAACCCCGCGCGCTGGCTTTGGCCATCCGCGAGGCCGGGTTTGAAGCCACGCAGCTCGCTTTCGCCAAAGCGTTTCCCGCGCCTGCAGAACAGTATATGACCCCCAGCGCGCTCAGTGAAATCCGCAGCGCGTTCGCCGGAATTGCCCTGCCTGTGATGGGCTGCTATGTCAGCGCCAGCGATCGCGATCCCGATGTGTTGGCGGAGGCAAAGGTGCGCTTCAAGCGTTCCCTGTCCGCCAGCGTCATCCTCGGCGCGGGCTGCGTCGGCACGGAGACGACCCATTTCACCTTTCCCGAATCCGAGCGTGAAGCCGCCTATGCCCGCCTGCTGGATTTCACCCGCGAGGTCTGCGCACACGCCGAACAGGTGCATGCGCTCGTGGGCATTGAACCCGTCGCGCTGCATACGCTCAACACGCCGGAACTCGCCCGCCGCCTGATTGCGGATGTCAGCAGTCCCAATCTGCGCGTCATCCTCGATACGGCGAACCTCGTCACGCCCGAAACCGCCGCGCCCGAAGCGCAGATGGAGATTTTGGAGCGTGCGCTTTCCTGCTTCGGCAAACGGATCTGCGTGCTGCACGTGAAAGACGGCGTGTTTAACGCCGAAGGCAAGTGGGAAAACCGTCCGCTCGGCCAGGGCGTGATGGATTGGCCGCGTCTGCTGCCGCGCCTGCGGGAACATAACGACACACTCTGCGCTCTGCGGGAAGGCGTTTTTCCCGGTATGGCGAAGGAAGAATGCCAAATCATGCACCGCTGGCTCGGCGAATAAGCGGGCTGAGCATCTCTTCCGCTTCTTTTTCAATCTGCTTAATCCCCAGAATCGGCGGCTGAGGGTTCACATGTTTCCCGATATGCTTCTCCATCCACACCATGTCATACCATGTGTCAAACTTATATCCGCACTGATGGAACGCGCCAACCATGCGGTAGCCCATTTTTTCATGGAATCGCACGCTGTCCAGGGTTAAATGCGCGTCCGGCGCGCTCGGCACGGCGATGCAGGCTTCCACGTTGGTCAGCCGCTGCATGCTCAAAATCGCTTCCATCGCGTCATAGAGTTTCCGCCCCACGCCCATGCGCCGCGCATCCCGCTTCACATAGACGCTCATCTCCGCGCACCACTGATAGGCCGCGCGCGGATGGAACGCGCCCGCATACGCATAGCCGACGATTTCGCCGTCGTTTTCCGCAACCAGATACGGAAACTTTTCCAGCGTATGCGCGATACGCCCGGCAAATTCTTCCTCGCTCGGCACATCGTATTCAAAGGTGATCGCCGTCTCCCGCACATACGGCGCATAGATGGCAAGCAGCGCCGCCGCGTCCTCCAGCCCGGCCATGCGAATTCTCATAGCTGCTCCTTTTCTGGGGCTCTGCCCCAAACCCCACAAGGGAACTGAGTTTTCCGGAATCCGTATCGTCCACAGACGATGCTCACTCCAGATTTTCAAAGAAATCGTCTTTCTGAACGTCTTCCCCGACCGCCGAATACGCCAGGCCAAACTTTGAGTTATCATACGGCCCAAAATCCTCGACATGATAATCCGTCCGCTGCTGGGAAATATGGCATTCAAATGCCCGGCTGGCGAGATCGAACGCGGTTTGGCCGCCAAACGCCGCCAGCGGTTTGCGCCAATCCATCTTCACCGGATTCTGCTCGTACAGATGGAGATACAGTTTCTTCACCTGCCACGGTTCGCTGTGCGTCATTTTCTCCTGATATTTTTCATCCGCCGCCAGCGCAATGGCCGCTTGAGCCGCGTCCGCCGCCGCCCGATGCGCGCCGTGGCCGTATTCGCCGTTCACGTCCTGCGTCACCACGACGTCCGGCCTGCACGCGCGATAAGTCTCGGCGACAAAACGATAGACGCTCTCCCTGCTCCATCCCTTCTGGGCGTACATTCCCTTGAGCGTCAGCTGATACTTATCCGGGAAATGGCCGATCATCGGGTAATTCTTCACCCCGCAGAGCCACAGACCGTCCAGCAGTTCCAACCGCCGATACGGCATCGTCGGCACAAGATAGGCCACCTGCACCTTTCTGCCCATTTCCCCCGCGTAATAGGGAATCGTGCCGCCCAAAAACAGCAATTCATCGTCCGGGTGCGCCGCCAGCGCCAGCAAATCCGCCTTGTCGAGCGGCGCTTCCCATTGCTGCACCCAATCCGGCGCGTCGCCCTCGCCAAAGACGTGCAGCTCGGCGATAAACAGCCGCCCCTTACCGTCCTTCGGACGGATACGCACAGTCTCAGTCCCCGCGTCCAGCGCCATATACTCGTTCAAAAAGCTGCCGCCGCTCACAGCAACCGTCCGCCATGCGCCCGCGTCGTCCGTGGTCTGTACTTCCAGCGCCGCGATATCTTCATAAAACTGCACATACAGGCCGCCGACGGATTCCTCCGCTTCGATCTCCACATAGGCGTAACTGCCCGACGAAGAGGCCCAATACGTCTGATACTGCCCATCCGTCATGCGTCCCAGCGTCTTTTTGCCCACGGCTGAAAGCGTGCATGTATCCGTGATTTCCTGCGCCGTCTGCGCAAGGGCTGCAGGCGCAAACATCATCAGCGCCGCCGCCAGCGCCCAAAACAGTCTCTTCATCGTCATCCTCCATCCTTTTTCTCTGCGCAGTATGATACCACATTTTCCCCATAAAATAAAGTTTGTCCCTTGCCCTTGTCCCGGTGCGGATGATATAATGGACGGGATAGATTCGAGCGGGCTGAGCCCGCCTGCATGTATGCCGCTGCGCGCAAAGCGTCCGGATTCTGCGCATGCGGATTGTTTTTGTGCATTATCCGTAGAGCAAAAACATAGGGAATAACAGGAAAGCGAGCGATTATCAAGCATGGGTATCAACGCGATTGTCGGCCAGAGCGGCGGCCCCACCTGTGTCATCAATTCCAGCCTGGCGGGCGTTTTCAGCGCATGCCGCAGGCACGGCGTTCAAAAGGTCTTCGGCATGCGCCACGGCGTACAGGGCCTGCTCAAGGATGAAGTGATCGACCTGACGGAAGCGCTCGACGCGCCGGGAAAGCTGTCCCTGCTGCGCCACACGCCCGCTTCCTATCTGGGCAGCTGCCGCTACAAACTGCCGGAAAGCGGCCAGATGGAGGCCGTTTATCAGGCGATTTTCGACGCGCTGCGCCGCTATGACATCGGCTATTTCTTCTATATAGGCGGCAACGACAGCATGGATACCATCCTCAAACTGAGCGATTATGCCGCCAAAATCGGCAGCGATATCCGCTTCGTCGGCGTGCCCAAGACGATTGACAACGACCTGACCCACACCGATCACACGCCGGGCTATGGCTCGGCCGCCAAATACATCGGCACGACGATCAAAGAGCTGGTGCGCGATTCCACGATTTACGACCTCAAATCCGTAACCGTTGTGGAAATCATGGGCCGCAACGCGGGCTGGCTGACCGCCGCCGCCGCGCTTGCGGAAGACGAAGACTGCGAAGGCGCGGCCATGATCTGCCTGCCGGAAGTGCCGTTTGATCCGGAGCACTTCATCGCCCGCGTGGATGCGCTTCAGCAGCAGACGCCGTCTCTGGTCGTCGCCGTTTCTGAGGGCGTGCGCACAGCCGAGGGGCGCTACGTCTGCGAACTGGCGCATAACCCCGTCAACGTCGATGCGTTCGGCCATACCTATCTGGGCGGCACGGCGCATTATCTTTCCGGCCTCATCGCCGCCCGGCTGCACAGCAAAACCCGCGCCGTCGAGCTTTCCACCCTTCAGCGTTGTGCCGCGCACGTCGCCAGTGAAACCGACGTTTCCGAATCGTTCGACGTGGGCGCGTTCGCCGTGGACGCGGCGTTTGAGGGCAAAACCGGCGTGATGGCCGCGCTCAAACGCGTGAGCGACGAACCCTATGTCTGCGGCTTTGAGCTGCACGACATCCACGATATCGCCAATCTGGAAAAGACGATTCCGCTCGACTGGATCGACGCGGAGCGTTACCGTCTGCACGATCCGTTTCTCGCCTATGCCCGCCCGCTGATCGCGCAGGAGGTCAAGCCGGAGTATCAAAAGGGTTTGCCGAGACATTTGAAACTGAACCGCTGACTTTTTGCATAGGAAAAGAGCGCCTCCGCACGGGAAGCGCTCTTTTTTGATTCCATTCAAGATTCCGTTCGTCCTTACGCGTTTTCCAAAATCGCCTTCACAGCCAAGCGGCCCTGGGTCATCGTGCGGCCGACGGCCACGCCGACAAAGAACTCCGGATAGTTGCCGCTGAAGAAGCTGCCGGAGCAGTTGCCAATGGCATACAGACCGCCGATGATCTTGTGGTTCGTATCGTAGACCTGGCATTTGTCGTTGATGCGCAGACCATCGCAGGTGCACAGCAGCGAGCCGCCCATGAAGTAGCCGTAGAATGGCGCCTGGGTAATCGGGCGGAGACGGTAAGCTTCCTTGCCGTAATCCTCATCGACGCCCTTTTGGGCCAGCTCGTTGTAACGGGCAACCGTCGCCGCGGCCAGGCCCATCGCCTGCGCGATGCAGTTGTTGACAGCCTTCTTCACCGCCGGAACGGTAATACTTTCTCTGTCGTTTTCAGCGTTTATTCTCCAAAGACTTTGACATAATCCTGCCTGAATTTTTCAATGCCCTGATCGGTCAGCGGATGGTGCGTCATCTGCTCAATCACCTTATACGGCACCGTCGCGATGTCCGCGCCCGCCAGCGCACAGTCCGTCACATGAATCGGGTTGCGCACGCTCGCGGCGATGATCTGGGTTCTGATATCCGGATAGTTGGCAAAAATCGCCGCAATCGTGCGGATCAGCTCGATGCCCGGCTGGGAGATGTCGTCCAGCCTGCCCAGAAACGGGCTGACATACGCCGCGCCCGCGCGCGCCGCCAGCAGCGCCTGATTGGCCGAGAAAATCAGCGTGCAGTTGGTCGGAATGCCTTCGCCGGAGAGCGTCTTGATGGCCTTGAGGCCCTCCGCCGTCATCGGGATCTTGACGACCATGTGCTTGGGATCGAGCGCGTAAATCGCGCGGCCTTCCTTCACCATGGTCTCCGCGTCCGTCGTCGTCGCCTTCACCTCGCCGGAAATCGGGCCGTCCACAATGGAGGCGATTTCCGCGAGCGTCTGCGCGTAATCGCGGCCTTCCTTGGCGATCAGGCTGGGGTTGGTCGTCACGCCGGCGATCACGCCCATATCGTTTGCCTTGCGAATTTCATCTACGTTTGCCGTATCGATAAAGAACTTCATAGCGATTTCCTTTCGTTCAAACTGAATTTGCGGTTTACGCCTGTATATTTCGCGGCGCGGGCGGAATTTCCTGCCGCCGCTCTCCGGCGCGCCGCACTTCTTGTTGGGGGCTTTTCCGTTTTACGCTTTCCGGCAGAATTGGGCGATTACGGCGACGACTTTTTCCATTTGGAACGGCTTGGCCAGATGGGCGTTCATGCCCGCCTCGAAACACGCCTTCGCGTCCTCGTCAAACGCGTTGGCGGTCATCGCGATGATGGGAATCGTTTTCGCGTCCGCGCGCGCCAGCGCCCGAATCGCCCGCGTCGCGCTGACGCCGTCCATGTTGGGCATCATCATATCCATTAAAATGCCCGCGTATGTGCCCGGCACATGGCTTTCAAACAGTTCCAGCGCCTTTCGGCCGTCCTGCGCGGTGTCCGTGGTGATTCCATAATCCGCCAGCAGCGTTCGGATGATATCGGCGTTCAGCTCGTTGTCCTCCGCCAGCAGCAGGTGAAGCCCGCGTACATCCGCCTTTTTTTCCGGCTCAGCCTGTTCTTGGGCTTCGGGCACAGCGTCTGCCATTTCAAAGGGCAGGGTGATGACAAATTCGGAACCCTCTCCCTCCCGGCTGGATACCTCGATGCTGCCGCCCATCTTGTCAATCAGGCTCTTGACGATGGACATGCCCAGCCCCGTTCCGTGGTACATGCTCCGCGCGTCGATGTGCTCCTGCGAAAACGGGTCGAAGATGTGCGCCAGAAACGCTTCGCTCATGCCGATGCCCGTGTCGCGGATCACCCAGCGGTAAGTCACAATGCCGTCCTGATTCTCCAAATACTGGCAGACCGTCTTTACGCTGCCGCCGGGTTTGTTATACTTGATGCAGTTGCCGTATATGTTGAGAAAAATCTGCCGAATGTGAAGCGGGCTTCCGTATACGCCGCCGATTTTGACGCGTTCCGGCTGTTCCCGGTCATATTCCAGCGTGACGCCCGCTTCCGCGGCGCGCTGCTCCACAATGGTCAGGATGTCGCGCGAAAGCCGATTGAGATCGAGCGGCTCATGCGAGAGCGCCACTTCGCCGCTCTCCAATTTGCTCATTTGCAGCACGTCGTTAATCAGGCTGAGCAGATGATTCGCCGCAGTCTTCATCTTGACGCGGTTGGCGGTGATGAGCGCCAGATCGCCGGGGTGCGCGTCGTCGATGGCGATCAGGCCGATGATGCCGTTGAGCGGCGTTCGGATGTCGTGGCTCATGCGGGAAAGAAAGCTGGTTTTCGCGGCGTTGGCCCTGTCCGCCTGTTCCACGGCGGCGCTCAGCTCTTCGTTTGCGCTGCGCAGTTTCTCCGCGTACTGCGCCTGAACCTGATACTCCTTTTCCCGGTAGCTCTGCGCCGTCCGCCAGCGGATCACCTGAATCACCGCCAGAACGACGGCATACGCAATCAGCGCGTAGCACACATTTTGAAGGGTGCTGTCAAACACGTCCCGCTCGCTGCTGTATACATAGACGTAGACGTTCCGCCCACGTTCCATCAGGCCGAAATACTGCATCCAATCGTCCTTCGTTCGGTTGGTATGCACCAGCACGTCGCTGGCAGGCGCTTCCTTGATCCGGCGGAGGATGAACAGCTCATCCGTACTGCGCCCGATGAGCGTCTCGTCATTGCTGGCGATGATGGCGTTTCCGTCGCTGACGACGATGGTTCCGTTGGTCTCCGTGCCGTAACCGGAAAGCATGGAGCTGACGGACAGGCTGAACGAACGGATATATTCCGCCGAAGTATGGTAATACACCGCCACGATGCCCGGCGCGTCTCTGCGCCCGACAGCCGCCAGATCCACCGTGCTTCCGTCCTCGCAGATATAGCGGGTGGCATACCGCTTTTCGGGATACGCCGCCACATCCAGCAGCGACGTGGAATCCAGATATTCGCTCAGCCGTTCCGGCCCGCCGTCGGCCTCGTGATATGCCTCTACAAGCTTCCCCGTTTCATCCATGAGCATCAATCCGGAAACATAGGCCTGACGGGCATAGACTTCCGGCGTGCGGAGACCGCCGCCCGCCGCGTCTTTCTCCAGCTCATGGGCAATCTGTCCGGCGCTCTGGATCACGCGCATCAGGCTCTTCGTTTCGTCGGCCAGATCGATGCGGTCGTATCGGTTGCATTGCTCCTTCACATATTGGGCCGTCGTCATCATCATCTGATGGGCCGCTTCCATATCCAGGTGCGCGGCCGTCAGAAACACGCCGACCGCCAGCACCAGCCCCAGCAGAACCTCAATATGGAGAATGCGGATGGAAACCCGGTCAGCTTTGCGTTTCATCGGTCTCCACCCCCCATATATCCGCGCGGCTCATCCAGATATTGCCCGATGATCTGCTCCATCGTCCCATCTTCCCGCATTTCCTCAAACACGGCGGAAAGCGCCTTTTCCAGCCCCCGCTCGTCTTCCTTCGCAAACGCGACGCCCAGCCCCACCGTCAGCAGCGGCTCATCCAGAATGCGGTATTCCAGCCCGTAATCCGCCATGCACTGCAAAATTGCCGTTTCATGCGCGGCGACCGCGTCCACATACCCTTTGCTTAGGAACGGATACATCAATTCCCGGTTCTGCATCGAAAAAATCTCGCCCACCGCCGGGATTCTGGGGTCGTCATGCGAAAGAAAGATATCCTCCGGCTTGGTCGTGGTCTGAACAGCCACGCGCCGCCCAGCCAGATCGGCAAGCGTATAGATATCGCTGTCGCTGCGCACCGCGACCACCTGACGGCTGACCATGTACGGCGCGGACCAGCGGTATTGATCTTCGCGGCCATCAATGGAGAAACTGCCCCAAATGCAGTCGATTTCGCCGCTTTCCACCAGCTCTTTTTTCGCTTCCCAGTCGATGACCGAGAAAACGGCCTTATACCCCATGCGCGCAAAGGCTTCCGTTGCCAGATCCACGTCGATGCCCGTGGGCCGTCCGTCCACATCTTCATAATTATACGGCGGGTAATTATCACTGCCGACGACGATCACGGGTTTCACGCTTTTATCCGTTTTTTCTACGGCTTTTTCCGCGCCGCATCCGCCTAACAGCAATGCGGCACACGCCAGCATCGCGGAAAACGCGGCGATTTTCCTGCCCTGCATAGCAACACGCTCCTGTCGTTTAACCGGTCTTTTATTACACTTCTTTCCATTTGATTTAAATACAGTGTAATTTGATTATATCATATTTGATCATATCATATTTGCAAGTACAGATCAAGAACAGGCAGAATATAAAAGCCTTTTTTCCGAAAGAAAGATCGCATAATCTTAATTTTTTAGCGGAACCTTAATATCGATGTAACCGAATGGGACGATCAAGCGAATAAACCGGATATTTCACCTCTGAATGAGCCAAAAACAAATTCCGCACCAGAAAGCAGGCTATGCCCCCATCAACTCCCCCTGCCTTCTTGTGGTGCGCTTTCCTCTAATCCCGTCTTGCGTAGTCTTTTCCCCAAACACAACTTCATAACTTGCGTCGTCGCGAATCCCCCGATTCGCTCTGTTTGGCTATGCCGTTATGTTTTCATCCTCTATTTTATCGCATCTGCTCTTCTTTTTGCAATTTCCTATAAAGAAAAAAAGAACCCAAGATTCTAATAGAATCAAGGGTTTTTCTTGTGGTGGAGCATAGCGGATTCGAACCGCTGACCTCTACAATGCGAATGTAGCGCGCTACCAACTGTGCTAATGCCCCATGGCTTATTCACTTTGTTCGCTCGGAACGTTAGATAGTATAGCATAGCCACGCAGAAAAAGCAACCCCTTTTTTACAATTTTTTTCTTTTTTACGAAAAAACGGAGCGGCTCCTTGAAACCGCCCCGTTTTTCCCTGTATTCTCTTACCTTTCCGCCGAGGCGCTCATGCCGATACGCATCAGGTCGTTGGCTTCCAGCTCGATCGTCACGTCAAACGACGTGCTTGTGCCGTCATCGCCGCTGGCGGAAGCGATTTTCACAATCGTGCCGCTCAGGGGCTTATCTTCATATGCGTCCAGCGTCACCTGCATCACATCGCCGACAGCCAATTCGGAAAGATCCTGTTCATCCACCGAGCAGACGAGACGCATCGCGTCTTTCGGGCAATACGTCGCCAGAACAGCATCCTTGGCCGCCTGTTCGCCGCTCACCGCCGAAACGCTGAGCAGCACGCCGTCTTCCGGCATATAAACGTGACCGTCGCCGCCGACCATGCCGTCCAGCACATCAGGCACAACGTCAAAGAGCACGTCGCCGCGGCTGACATGCTGGCCGTCCTCCACATATGCGGCGAGCACATAACCCGTAGCCGTCACGCCTTGTGGATCAACGCGGGAAAGCTTGCCCGTGCCGATACAGCTGGAATTGGCGTGGTTCGCGCTGCGATAAACCTTGATGTTTTCGCTCATACGCATATCCGTCTGACTCGTCACCTCCAGCGTGTAGCTCTTGCCCTCCACGCCGATGACGCGTGCCTCGCCCACGCGGTCGTTGTTGCTCGTCGAGCGGATATATACTTTCTCGCCGACGTGAATCATCTTGTTTTCGTTGTCGCTGTCGCCGCCGGTCGTGGTGCATTCTGCGCGATAGAGCACATCCTGCTCGATGTAAGCCAGCGCGCCGTAACGCTCCTCGACAGAAGCGGCGCTGTCGCCGGGCTGCGCAAACACGGCGGTCACCGTGCCTTCAAAATCGGCATAGACCTGTTCGGTGCGCAACGCAAAAAGCGCGTCGCCCATGTTCACCGCGTCGCCCGCAGTCACGGCGTAATTGCCCACCACGCCGCTATACGGCGCGAGGATGGTTTTGGTTTCAGCGCTCTTGATGCTGCCATCGATCTTGACGCCTTCGGCGAAGGCGGTGGTCGTGACCAGGGAAGCCATCATTGCAATCATCGCAATCCGTTTCTTCATATATCCGTATCCTTTCTTTTGGGCCGTTATTATTTTGTTTGCATTCCGCCACCGTTTCAATCGTAGACTGCTACGCAGTCTGCTCTGAAATCGCTTGAAAAGAAGAGCATTCATGGGGCTTTGCCCCATACCCCACTGAGGGATGATTGATATCCCGTTGAATCCCGCACAGCGGGCACGCGATATCAATCCCCATCAGACTCGCTTTGCAGCGGTTTTAAACTTTTTTTACATACTCCTCAGCGCGTCAATCGGGTTCAGGCGGCTGGCCTTGCGCGCAGGCGCCCAGCCGAAAATGATGCCCACCGCCGCCGAAAAGCCCACGCCCAGCCCAATGGCAAAGGTGTTCAGGCTGAACGTGATATCCGTATTCATGCAGATGGCGAACGACACGCTCAGACCGACAATCACGCCGATGACGCCGCCAAGCAGCGAGAGGATAATTGCCTCGATCAAAAACTGCATTTGAATCTGCCCAGGTTCAGCGCCAAGTGCCTTGCGCAGGCCGATTTCCGTCGTGCGCTCCGTGACGGTGACGAGCATCATGTTCATGATACCGATGCCGCCGACGACCAGCGCGATGGATGCGATGCCCACCAGCAGCGACATCATCATGGAGGTCATCAGGTTCATTGCGTCCGTCATGGATTCCATATTGATGATGGTGTAGGTGTTATCCTTATCATTGAAAATGCCGTCCAGCGCCGCTTCCAGTTCGTCCACCGCCGCATCCGTGTCGTCCGGATCGGTGACATAAACCTCTACGGCGGTGACGGTGGAGGTGCCCAGCAGCTTTTTCGCCGAGCTGTACGGTACGTAGACCGTGCCGTCCGTCTTGCCGCCCATCAGGATTTGAGAGAACAGGCTGGCGTTTTCGTCCTCGTCGATCATGCCGACGACGGTATACTCAAACCCGTCGAGATAAAACGTCTGCCCGACGGGGTCTTCGCCGAAAAACAGCGTCTTGGCCGCGTCGCCGTCCACCAGGCAGACGCGCGCGTTGTTTTCCACATCCAACACGTCGATGGCGCGGCCGCGTCGGAGCAGATCCGGATTATGGCGGAAATACTCGTCGTTGTTGCCGTTGACGGAGATCGAATCGCTCCACACGTTCCCGCGCTTGGCCGTCACGGTCGCATTCAGCGACGGCGAAATGCCTGCGACATGTTCGCAATTCAGAATCGTCTGCAAATCGTTGTCCGTCAGGCCATGCTTGATCGCTGTGCCCGCCACGGAGACGCGCAGCGTGCCCAGACCCATCGCGTCAAACTGGGCGTTCATGGTGTCCGTCGCGCCCTGCACAACGGTCATCAGGGCGATGATCGCGCCCACGCCGATGATGATGCCCAGCGTGGTCAAAAACGTGCGCATCTTGTTGCCCGCGATGTTGGAAAGCGACATGGAGACGCTCTCCGCGAACATATCCCACTTCTTTTTAATCATAGGCGCTCACCCCCTCGGAGAGCACGCCGTCCAGAATATTGACGATGCGGCTCGCGTGGCGCGCGATTTTGAGGTCGTGGGTAATCATGACGATGGTTCGCCCCTCGTCGTTCAGCTCACGGAAAAGCGCCATCACCTGTTCGCCCGTCGCCTGATCGAGCGCGCCGGTCGGCTCGTCCGCCAGCAGCAGCGTCGGGTTGGTCGCCAGCGCGCGCGCAATCGCCACGCGCTGCTGCTGACCGCCGGAAAGCTGGTTCTGGTAGTGGTGCATCCTGTCTTTCAGACCGACGCGCACGAGCATTTCCTCCGCGCGCCGCGTGCGCTCTCTGGGCGGAACGCCCGCGTAAATCAGCGGCAGCTCCACGTTCTTGAGCGCGTCGAGCCGCGGCAGAAGCTGAAACTGCTGAAAGATGAAGCCGATTTCCTTGCTGCGGATGTGCGCCAGCTGTTTTTCATCCAAATCGCGAATCATGCGTCCATGCAGAATGTATTCGCCCGACGTCGGCGTATCCAGACAGCCGATGATATTCATCAGCGTGGATTTGCCGCTGCCCGACGGGCCAAGGATGGAGAGAAACTCGCCCTCTTCAATATCCAGATCGATTCCCTTGAGAATGGTCTGCACTTCATTCCCCATCTGATACTGCTTGACAATGCCGCGCATTTTGAAAAAGTCGTTGCTCATGGCGGCCTCCGCTTATCGGCCGGTGCGCTGCTGGGCCTGCATCTGCTCCATCAGCTCGGCCATCGTCATGCCGGAGGACTTGAGCACCGTGTCGCCCGCGTTCAGGCCGCTGGTGATTTCGCAGTTCATGCCGTCGCTTACGCCGACGGTCACGCTCTTCTGCTCCACGCTCTTGCCGTCCGCGCCGCGCACGAGCACGTAAGGCTTGTTGTAATCGTCAAACCGCACCGCGTCCTGACGGATGAGCACCGCGTCTTCAGCCTGCTCCTTGAGCACCTTGGCGCTCACCTGCATGCCGGGATAGACGTTCTCCGCCGCGTCAAACGCGACCGTCGCCGTGTAATACGACAGATCGCCGGAGGCCGTTCCGTTCTTGTTGAGCGCCGTCACGCTGCCGGCGAAGCTCACATCCGGCGCAAGCACGTTGACCTGCACCGCCTGCCCCGGCACGACTGCCGCCACGTCGTATTCATCGACGTTCAGCTCGATTTCAAGGCTGTTCATGTCGATGATCTGCGCGGTCGTCTCGCCTGCGGTCACCACGCCGCCCTGCTCGACGTACAGCCCTGTCACCTCGCCTGCGATATCGGCCTCAACGGTTTCGCCGCCCTCCAGCCGATACAGGCGCTCGCCTTTTTTGACCTGCTGGTTCTGCGTCACATACACCGTGCGCACCTTGTCGCTCTGCGCGGCGGTAATCGTCTGCACGCGCTTGGCCTTGACCAGCCCGTCAAAATTGTAATAGGTCTCGATGCTGCCCAGCGTCGCCTGCACATCGGTATAGGCCACGTCCTGCGTCTTTCGGGAAACCATCATGAACCAGCCGATCACGGCGGCCACGATCACGAGAATCACAACCCACTTGATCCATTTTTTCTTTTTCTTCACGGATTTTTCTCCTTTACTTTTCAATACGGTGTCTATTATACAACGAAACCCGCTTTTTTTCCTATCAAATGTCTTCCGTTTTCAAAGGCGGTCAGTGTTTTACCGGCTGCCCTTTCGTACCTGTGTCTTCAAACCAAAAGGCTCCCTCCTGGGAGGGAGCTGGGATGGAGCTGTCAGCGAAGCTGACTGAGGGCGTTTTACCCCTCCGCCCTCCGGTCAAACATCTTCGCCGCGACGAACATCGAAGCGACGTTCACCGCCAGCGCGGCAAGGAAAATCGGAAGGGCCAGCGCGGAAATCTTCTCCACGACGCCTTCGCCGCCTAGATTACCGATGATGGCCGTCACGCCAAACTCAGCGACCAGCGCCAGCAGATAGACCCACTGCCCTTTCGTCACGCCCATGCGGATCAGCAGCGGCATGCACAGCGCATGCGTCGCCAGCACCGTCGCCGCGTAAAGCAGCATATCTTCCATCGCCGACGCAGCCCCCGTCCGAATGAAAGCAATCAACGAGCTGAGCACCATCATCACCGCCATGCTCAGATACATCACGATGTATTTATCCGCGACGCATTGCAGTCCCGTCAGCGGCAGCACGGAAGCGTATCGGTCAAACCGGCTGCGCTCGTCAAAACCCAGCAGGTTGACCGGCACCATGATGGAATAGCAGAGCGCGAAAAACACGCCTTTTGCCCCGCCGAAGGAGAAGCAGATAATCATCAACAGATAGATCGTCAAAATCCTTTTAGCCGACAGAAAATCCTTGAATAAAATGCCTTTCATTACGCCTTCTCCCCCTTTTCCAGCAGCAGCATCATGTCCTCCAGCCCCAGCCGTTCCGTCTGCGCGCCGCGCGGCGCGGCCTGCCGCTCCATCAGCACGCGAACGCCGCCGTGACCCTCCAGCATGCGCGCCACGCCGCGTTTTTCCATCGCCGCATAATCTTCGTGCGTCATATTCAGCAGCGCATAGCGCTCCAGCAGTTCATCCTTTTCCCCCGCCATCTGCACGCGGCCCTTATGCAGAAAGACCACGTAATCGCAGATTTTTTCCAGATCGGTCACGATATGCGAACTGAGCAGAATCGCGTGTTCTTCCTCCCTCGTGAAGTCGTTGAGCAGGTCGAGGATTTCGTCGCGCACAACGGGGTCAAGGCCGCCTGTCGCCTCGTCCAGTACGAGCAGCTTCGCCTTGTGGCTCAGCGCGACGGCAATCGCCAGCTTCATCTTCGTGCCGCGCGAAAAATCCTTCACCTTCTTGCCCTTCGGCAGATCCAGCCGCGCGCAGAGCGACGAAAACGCCGCGTCGTCCCAGTTTGCATAAATGCCGTGCATCACCTTTCCGACCTGCTGCGCGGTCAGCTCGTCGGGCAGGCAGGCTTCATCCAGCACCACGCCGATATCCTGCCGAACTTTGGTGAACGTCGCTGTCCGCCCCGCCTTTTCGCCCAGCACGCGCACCTCGCCGCCGTCCGGCCTGCACGCGCCCAGCATCATGCGAATCAGCGTCGATTTACCCGCGCCGTTTTCGCCGATCAGCCCCAGCACGCAGCCCTGCGGCAGGGTCAGGTTCACATCCTCCAAAGCAAAGTCGCCGTATCGCTTGGCAACGTGGTTCAATTCAATCGCATTCATGGTTCATTCTCCTCCCGAAGCGCGCGGAGCATCTCGCAAAGCTCCTCGCCGCTCACACCCGCCTGCGCCGCCAATTCGGCAACCTTTTCCAAATGCGTCTCGATCTGCCGCAGCAGCTCTTCCCGAATCCATTCCCGGTTGCGCGCGGCGACAAAGCAGCCCTTACCCGCCACCGTGCACACCAGCCCTTCGCGTTCCAGCTCGTCATACGCCCGCTTGGTCGTGATAACGCTGATCCGCAAATCCTTCGCCAGCGCGCGGATGGAGGGCAGTGCCTCGCCCGCCGCCAGTTCGCCGGAGAGGATCTTCTGTTTAATCTGCGTCGTAATCTGCTCGTAAATCGGCAAGCCGGACGCATTGCTGATGAGTATCTCCAATCCGTTCATCTCCGTTCTAACTGTTCATGAACAGTATATACAGTTTAAAGCGACCTGTCAACCCATGATTTGATTTTAAATGAAAAAATATGCGTTCAAACCGCGTGAAGCATTCTGAAACGCCGGCGTTCCGTCCCCCTTCGGGGGATTGCTTTTTCCGCCCGTTTCCTGTAAAATGGATATGAAAGAACAAGATTATTTTCTTTTGCAGGAGCGTTTTCATGAAAATATCCATCAGCGCGCTTTCCATCGCTTATGGCCTCACGCCCGAAGCTCTTCGCTATTATGAGGAAAAGGGGCTGCTCTCGCCGGATAGAACCGCTTCCAGCGGCTTTCGGCGTTTCTCCATCGCGGACGTGCAGCGGCTGGGCATCATCAAAAGCCTCCAGCGGCAGGGGTTTTCGCTTGACGAAATCAAGCGCATCATAACCAACTGCCCGCTTGCCGAGCTGGTCGCGATGATGGACGAAAAACGCGCCGCGCTGCGCGAGCAGATTGCTCAGCAAAGCGCCGTCTACGAGCGCATGACCTGCGGCACGGATCTGCTGCGCGACTGCGACAGGCTGTCCATGCAGCCCCGCCTCTGCGCGGGCAGCGCGGGTTACCTCATCGATTTCGATTCCGTCTCCGCGCTGTGGGCTTCCGTGCCCAAACTGCCGATTCTGAAAGCCCTGATCGACGCGCTCCCGCTGACCAGTTACTGCACGATCATCCCGCCAGCTCTGCTGACCGGAGGAAGCGCCGCCGCGCGCGTGGGCATCGTCGCTCCGGCTGAATTTATGCACGTCATTCACGCGGATTTTTCGCAGATGCGCCTGAGTGCCGGGCCGCAGACCGTCCGCACGATCTTTGAACTGCGCCCGCCGGAAGAAAGCTCCCTGCAACCCATCGTCGAGCTGAACCGCGAGTTTCTGCAAGCGCATCACCTCACGCCCGTCTGTGAGGGCTACACGCGCCAGTATGCGTGGTTTGTGGACGGCGACGGACAAATGCGCCATTATTCCGAGCTGATCATTCCGGTGATGGCTCCATAAATAAACTCTGCCGCGTTTCTTCGTCTGCGGCAGAGTTTATTTTTGTTTTTATAGTTTTTCGCCGTTTATTCCGCTTCCTGCGGCACTGTCTCCATCGCCAGCGGCCCATCCGTCCGCACAAACACGGCCAGCACGCGTTCAAGCGCTTCCGCGCCCAAAACGCCGTCAAATTCAAAGCCGCTCGTGCCATCCGCATTGACGACGACGGTAAGCGGAATATACGCCGAGCCAAACTGCCCGAATGCGCTCAGACCGCCGAGGCTCAGCGGCAAATCGGTCAGCTCGTTCTGCGCCCGCGCGGCGGCAAGGCTTTGCACGGTTTCCTGTTCCTCCACACTGACGACGATAAAGCCGATATCCTCCCCGTATTGCGCATACGCCGCCTGAACCGCGGACAAATCGCTGTAATCTTCATCCAGCCAGCCCGCAAAAAAATGCAGGAGCACTGCTTTTTTCGTTTGGAGCAGGCCGCTGAGCGCCGTCAGCGTGCCGTTCTCGTTCACAACGGTGAAATCCTGCACGGGCTCGCCAAGCTGGGCAACCGCGACGGACGCGGTCAGGATGAGCATCAGGGTCAGCAGCAGCACAAATGTTTGTTTCATCTTTTTTCTCTTTTCCAATTTGTTTGATATATCATTAGATTATTCAATAAAAATTTTCTGTCATGTTTAGCCAAATATTTCAAGAGTCAACAATTTAGGCATTTTCAGGATATGAGTTTTTACCCCATCAAAGGATCTTCCAGTCGTTGTTTAGAATTCTCCATGTAATATACTTAGTTTTTTAAGTATCAGATTTATTACAATTCATTATCTTTTCCTCATTTGGATTTATTTGATCGGTATGCCCGCCTCCTTAAACTTTTCCTGCATCGTCACATTGCCGCGGGTCAGTCTCTTGATGGAAAGATCCTCCACCTTATCGTTGGCCAATCGGAGCTGGCGCGCGGACGCAGTCAGCTCTTCCTTGATCTTTTGCAGATGGTCAATGGATTTGTCGATTTCTTTGATGGCGTTTTCGTAACGCTCGGTCGCCATTCTGTAATTGTTGGCAAACCCGTCCTTGAACTTTCGCATGTTCTCTTCAAACTTGATCACATCCGTGTTCTGCTCCTGAATATGCCTGAGTTCCCTTTGGCTGTCCAGGTTTTTCACCGCGGCATTCCGCAGAATAGTGATCAGCGGAATGAAAAACTGCGGACGGATGACATACATCTTCTCATATCGGTAGGAAACATCAACAATGCCCGAATTATATAAATCGCTATCCATTTCAAGCAGGGAGACCAGCACCGCATATTCACACTTTTTTTCCTTTCGGTCTTTATCCAGCTCTTTGAAAAAGTCTTCATTTTTGTGCTTGGTCGCAGTCGTCTCCATCTCATTTTTCATTTCAAACATGATTGAAATGATCTCGATGCCGTCCTCCGTCTCTTCCCGGTAGATAAAATCGCCCTTGCTTCCTGTTCTGGTGTCATTGTCTTTTTCAAAGAACGCATTCGGAAATGCCGCCATTCTGATTTTGTTGAATTCGCTCTGGCAATGCTGCTCAAGGCTCTCGCCGATCATCTTGGTCGATTGCCTGGCTTTGAAATCCTTGTAGTATTCGATCAGCTCGTTCTTTCCATCCAGTTCCCGTTTATATTGCTCTTTCAGCGCGTTTTTTTCATTTTCATTTTCCCGGTTTTGCAACTCAATTCGGGCTTTCAAGTTGCCGATTTCATGCTCTTTATCCAAAATTGCCTTGTCTTTTTCCTGCTGTGCCTTAAGCAACGCGTTTTCCTTCTCCCCCTCCATGATTTTTCTCTGGTTTTCAATTTGTTCTTCCAGCTTGAGGATTCGGGTTTCCTTTTCCCGAACTGCCTCCAAAACCGCCTGCTGTTTCTGCAGTTCTTCATTCCGCTTCTGTTCTTTTAAGCGGATGATTTCGCGCTCTCTTTCCTCAAGCTCCTCTCTTCCCGCCTCGCGGATTTCCCGCAGTTCCTTTTCTTTTTCATGGATGATTTCGTTTTTCTGACTCGCCATGTCTCTTTTCAGCATTTCCAGCTGGTTTCCCAAATTCAAAATCTGCGTTTCGCGCTCTTTGACCGCTTCCGAAACGGCGGCCTCTTTTTCCCGCTCGCCCGATTCTTTCTGCTCCTTCAAAAGAAGGATTTCGCGCTCCTTCTCCTCAAGCTTCTTCCTTTCCGCTTCCCGGATTTCCGACACTTCTCTTTCCTTCTGATTCGTGATCCGAGCCGCCGCCAGCTCAGCGGCTTTTTTCTCTCGCTGCTCAACTTCTTTTTCAAACTGCGCATCTCGAATCTGTTTGACAATCTCATTGTATCCCGATTCATCAATCTGAAAGAATTTTCCGCAATGCGGGCATTTAATTTCGTTCATTTTTTGGCGACCTCCTTTATTCTGATTCAAAGCATTCTTTATAATCAACATTCTATTTCTGTCGTAATTTTCCTCTTTTTTTAACACAAAAAAGAAGCTGTCGAGCTGAATGTGATTCACGCCTCACTCATCGCATGAATCCGTTTCAACTCGACAGCCTCTTGATTAATTTTTTACGCCTTGTTGTCGGCGCGGAGCGCGCTGGCCGCCTGTTTCCGGCGGTTATTCTCGCTCCACGCGTGCATGACCAGCGACAGCGCGATAACGCCGTAGCAGATGAACACGCGGAAATACTCGCCGATGGCCGCGTCGCCGAAGAGGTTCTTGCCGGCCGCCGGGGCGAGGATGAACATCAGGTGGAAGAGCACGCAGCCCACGAGCGCCTGCGTGTTGGTCGCGCGGATGACCGACGCGCCGCCAACCAGAATCGCCGCGCCCGCATACAGGCCAACCTGTTCATGCGCGCCGTAAGTCTGGAAGGAACCCATGTTCTGCACGAAAATAAGCTGGCCCCAGCCCGCCAGAATCGTGGAGAACACGATCGCAATGATGCGCACGCGATCCACGTCGATGCCCGCCGCGTTGGCGACCACGCCGTTCTGACCGACCGCGCGGAGCTGCTGGCCGAGCCTCGTGCGCATGATGACCACGTTGAACAGGCACAGCAGCGCCACCACGCCGAACGTCGCCATCGGCACGTTGACCATGGAGAACAGATTCTTTATCGCCGGAAGCTGCATGACCGCCGCAGCCGCAGCGATCACGGCGAGCTGAACGCCCAGCTTTTTCGCGTTTTTGCGATGGCTGGTCACATAGCCGACGATCAGCACCAGCGCCGCAACGACAGCGAACGCAATCGCCGCCTGAGACGCGGGCAGCTGCCAGAGCTTCTCCAGCGAGTACGCGAAGCCGCCCTCGCGGGAAAGATCCATCGTGTTGGCGATGCCCTTCGAGCCTTTGATCGTCAGGTTCGGGTTATGAATCGGGATGATGTTGTCAAAGATGAACAGGAACAGCAGCTGATACAGGCCGTTGGCGAAGTAGCCCAGAATCATCGAGCCGATCATCTCCTGGCCCTTCATCTTATTGAGCAGCTTGCCGATGAGGAAGCCGAAAATGCCGCCCAGCGGCACGGTCAGCAGCGCCGCCAGCGCCAGTCCGCCGATGCCCGAAACGCCCCATTCCAGCACGAGCAGGCAGGCAATCTGCGCCGCCATCGCGCCGATGGTGATGGCGAAGTTGATGCCCATGCCCGCGACAATCGGAATGATCAGCGAGAGCACAATGAACATGTTGCGCGACAGACGGCCGAACAGCTCATAGAGCACATAGTTGGGCGCGTACCCGGAGAAAGCCATGCACACCGCGCAGAGCACGATGAACATGATGGTCACGATATTGTTGCGCGCTGTGTCGCGCAGTCGATTCTTATCCACGGTTCGCACCTCCCGACTTGGTGAGCGCATAGAGAATGATGCCGTTGGAAATCAGGATGCGCAGCGTCTCGGAGATGGTGCTCTGCGGAACGAGCGCGTTCGCCACCGGCATGCCCAGCGTCAGCACGCCCTGGAAGAGGAACGTACCGATCACCACGTGGCTGATCTTGGCGCGGGATGTCGTCGCGCCGCCGATGAGGATGGCGGAAGCGGCGAGGAAGCCCATCTGTCGCGGGGCCTGATAAAGCTGCATGAAGCCGTAGCTCTGGCCATAAACGATAATGCCCACGGCCGCCAGCATCGTGGAGAGCATCGTGCCGATGATGCGCATGCGATCCACGTTAATGCCGGTCGCCGCAGCGAAGCGCGGATTCGCGCCCGCCGCGCTCATCGCAATGCCGGTCTTGGAGCGCATGAACAGCCACACCAGCAGACAGCACAGCGCAAAGAACAGCAGCAGACCCGTCGGAATCGTGATGCCGAAAATCTCGAAAGAGAGGAAATCGTTGAGCACGTGGCGGTAGGAGGTCTGCAAGCCGATGGTGGTTCGCAGGCCGTTGCCCAGCGGCCACTTCATGATTGGGCTCTTAAACGGCAGAACCAGCCACGCAATGCACATCAGCGACACAACGGAGAAGCCGACGTAGGTCGTCACGCTCATCTCGCTGCCTTTCAGGCGGTTGAGCAGCAGGCCGTAGAGCCAGCCCGTCACCGCCGCAATCACAAGGCCGACCGCAATCGCAAAGAACAGCCCCGTGAAGCCGGACATGCCGAACTCGATGCACAGCAGGCCGCCGATGAGGCCGCCGATAATGCCGATGGGCAAGCCGAGGTTCAGACTGATGCCGCACTGAATGCCCGGCAGCATTGCCAGCACCAGTACGCCGTTCATGCCCAGACGCACGAGCGTGTTGCTCAGCTGGCTCGGCAGGGACAGACCCAGAATCATCGCCAGCAGGCACAGCAGGATAAAGAACAGGCCGATAATCAGCCTCGGCACACCCATCTTCGCCACCAGCGGGATGTAGAACAGCACGGCCGCCGCCAGAATCAGCAGGCCGAACGCGCTAACCGCCATCGTGTAGGCCTCACGCAGAATCGTGCCGTTCAGGCCGGGGTTCATGCCGCTGGCCGCCAGCGCGCGGTCATACTGCAATTCAAAGCGGTCGTTCTGGATGGCGACAATACCCGTGATCGTCGACTTGAGCGTGGCGAGCACATCGTCCGTCAGCGCCGGGAAAACCGCCTTAATCTGTTCGCACAGCGCGGCATACGCGCTGTCCACCTCGGCAGACAGGCGGTTCATCGCTTCCGTCGCGACGAAGCCGGAGAGATCGACCGTCTCTTCTTCCATCGCCATGTCGTCGGACGCCGTATCGTCTGCCGCGGCATCCGCAGTCGTGTCGTCTGCCGCCGCAGAGGTCTGCGCCTGCTGCGCCGCATAGGCCGCCTGCGCGCTCGCTTCTTCGGCGAAATACGCCTGCTGCGCCGCAAGCAGCACATCAAGCGCCGCGCTCATCGGCTGGGTATCGATTTCGGAGAGATCCACTGCGCCGATACCCAGCTCTTCCGCCTTGGCGCGGGCCTCTTCCTCGGCTTTGGCCGCCGCTTCGCGCACGGCAGACATGCCGCCGCCGCTCTCGCGCGCCTTGGTCGAGGCTTCCGACTTCGCGGCGGCCACATACGCGTCCACCGCGCCGCTGCCCGCCGTATTGAGAATGGCTTGCAGGCGCATATTTTCCAACACCTGCGCGCCGTTTTCGGAACCGCGCGCATTCATGCCGTACAGGCCGACGCCGCCCAGCACCACCGCCAGCACGACGATAATCGCCGCCGCAATCACCTGCGCGCGTGTTGCCCTCAGCTTAGACATGCGCCTCGCCTCCCTTCTGCTTCACATGTTCAGGCTTAATGCCGGACATCGCCAGGCCGAAATCCGCGTCGGACGCGTTCGTCTCCAGCACGTCCACCACCTTGCCCTCCGCGACGATGGCAATGCGGTCGCAGATGGAGCGTAGCTCCATCAATTCGGAAGAAACCATCACGACGGTCATGCCCTTTTCGCGATTGAGCCGCACCAGCGTCTCCAGCACCAGCTTTTTGGCGCCGATGTCAATGCCGCGCGTCGGTTCGGAAACGAACAGCAGTTTCGGATTCATCGCCAGCGCGCGCGCAATGCAGACCTTCTGCTGGTTGCCGCCGGAGAGCGTGCCCGTATGCTGCTGCGCGGAGAAGCAGCGGATATCCAGTTCCTTGATGATCTCGTCGGCATAGGCGCGAATCGCCTTGCCGTCGCGCAGATGCGCGCCGAGGAACTTTTTGGTAAAATCGCCGTTGATCTGCATCGCGTTGAATACGACATTGTTTTCAATCGATTCATCCAGCAGCAGACCCACGCCGCGGCGATCCTCCGACACGATGGCCATGCCGTTTTTGAGCGCCTGGCGCGCGTTATTCAGCGGGGATTTTTCGCCGAACAGCTCGACCTCGCCCGTGCTGGGATAAATACCCATCACGCCGTTGGGAATGCCGACCTTGCCCTGTCCGGCCAGACCGCCGATGCCGAAGATTTCGCCTTCGCGCACTTCGAGGGAAACGTCGTTGACCATCTCGCCGGGCATATCCACGGCCAGATGGCTGAGCTTGAGCGCAACCGGGGTATCCTCCGGCAGCTTGCGCGGCTCGGCGGTGACGAAGGCCGCTTCGCCCTTGCGGCCGATCATCATCTCTGCCAGCTGGGTGACGTCTGTATCCTTCGTGCGGCACTCGGCGACAAGCTTGCCGTCGCGCAGAATAGTGATGCCGTCCGCGGCGTTGATGACCTCGTCGAGTCTGTGCGTGATGAAGATGATCGCGATGCCGCGCGCGGCGATATCCTTCATCACTTTGAGCAGCTGCGCCGCCTCGCTCTCGGTCAGAACGGCGGTCGGTTCATCAAAGACCAGCAGCTTGACGCCCTTTTTGTCGATCTCGCGGGCGATTTCCACAAACTGCATGTAGCCGACCGGCAGTCCGGCCACAAGTGTGTCCTCGTCAATCGACATGCCGACGCTGTCCAGCGCGCCGCGCGCGTCCTGAGACATCGCCTTCATATCCAGCGTTTCCAGATTCTTGCCAAACACGCGGGAGATCGCGCTGGGGCGACTGATTTCGCGGTTAAGCTTGATGTTTTCCGTGATGGTGAAGCCCGGCAGCAGCATGAACTCCTGATGCACCATGCCGATGCCTTTGGTCATCGCGTCGTGCGGGGAAGCGATGGTCGTCTTCTCGCCGTTGAGATAGACCTCGCCGCCAAAGCCGCCCGTTTCATGAATGACGGGCATGCCGAAAAGCACGTTCATCAACGTGCTCTTGCCCGCGCCGTTTTCGCCCAGCAGCGCGTGGATTTCGCCCGGCTTAACCTTGAGCGACACGCCGGAAAGCACGGCGTTTTCGCCGTACTTCTTGGTGATGTCCCTCATTTCAAGGATGTATTCCGAGGCCAATTTCATTCCTCCTTTGAAACGGCAAAAGCGACCCGCCTCAACGCATGTGAAGCGGGTCGGCTTTACCTTTGCTTAACCGATGGTTGTTTTACTCGGCGTAGTCGTTGAAATCGACAGCGCCCAGCAGGACGGTGTAGTAGTTGTCGAAAGTCTGGCCGTCAGCATTGGTGTAGTTGCTGACGATAGCGCCCGGCGCCTTCTCCTCGAACATGGCGGCAATCGCGGCGCCGTCGTTCTTGGAGGTGATTTCACCGGCGATCCACTTCTTGGCGTATTCCACGCTCACGTCGATGATGGACATATTGACCGGGGACGGCCAGGTGGAGTAGCGGCCCAGCGCGTTGTGCTCCTTGAGCACAGCGGCAATCGCCTTCAGCGCCTCGGTGTCGTCGCCGCCGGCCTGAATCTCAAGGCCGAGGGAAGCCGGGAACGCGTGATACGGGCTCGGGCAGCACGGCTGCGGATAGTAGGCGTTCGGCTGATCGAGGATCGCGGCCTGAAGCGGCTCCTGCATTCCGCAGTTCGTGGTGAAGAACGCAACCTTCTTGCCCTCGTATTCCTTCAGCTTGGCCGGAACATCCTCAAGGATGAACTGCTGCGCGCCGGCAACGCCCGCGTCGCCGGTCGGGTCAGGCGCGGTAGCTTCGACATACTCGATGCCGAGCGCCGCAGCGTTTTCTTCCAGCAGCGCCTTACGGGCGGCGATGGTCTCCATCGCGAGGTGGCGCGGGAAGGAGTAATGCACGAACACATCAACGCCCCACTTGGCGCAGGTTTCCATGATGGTGTCGCCCTGCCTCGGTTCGTCGGTGTAGAGCACGAAGTCGGCAGCCGCGGTGATGACGGCCGGGTCTTCCTGCGGCACGCCCGCGATCAGCAGCATGTCGTCGCGGCCCATGGCGCGGATCTTGTCAAACGCAGCCTTTGCGCCCGGCACGGCCTGGCACATGACAATCGCCTTCACGTCCGGATCGGAAGCGAACGCGACGAGCTTGGAAATGGTCGTTTCAGTCTCGGCCATGAAGTTATCCGGGTAGGTATCGGTGATGATATGCTCCGGGTCGGCCTTCTGGGCACGCTCGGCGGCGCGGAATTCTTCCTCGCCCTGAGAGGTCGTGCCGGTCAGGATCGCGATCTTCCAGGTTCCTTCGGCCACAGCGCACGCGGCCAGCGCCAGACACAGCATCGCGGCCAGCGCCAGGCAAAGCAGTTTCTTCATAGTGTTTACCCTCCATCCAATTTTTCTATTCGCGACACTTCGTCAGCTCGAAGTGCGAAACAGCTCAAACGGTTTGTCATATTCGAAAACGATTGTTTTTCGTAAAACCGCTTTTATTATACCAGCCTTTTCCACAGTCTGCAAGACCTTTTTCAGTTTTTATTCACATTCTTTTGCAGTTTCAGCGCTCGTTCTTTCATTTTTAGTTCGTTTTTCGCATTTTTAAATCGCGTTCCTGCATTTTAAAGGTTTCATTCGCTTTTTTCCGCGTGAGCGGGTTGACTTTTTGCATGATTATGCAGGATTTTGCTTTTAAGGGGAATTGGATAGCTTTGTGAAAACGGTTTGTCAACACAGCCCGACTTTTTCAGTCAGCTTTGCTGACAGACCTTTGACTTTCCGCCTGTCTGTCTCCCGTTGTGCTTTTGCCAACGGAGGGAATTAAAAAGCCGCTTTCCCTAGTCAACGCGGGGAAAAGCGGCTTTGTTGATTCATTTTTACCCTTCCACCAGATGACAGGCCACAAAGTGCCCCGGCGCGGCCTCTTTGAGCACCGGCGCGCTCTGGCGGCACTTGTCGCAGGCCATCGGGCAGCGGCTGGAGAATGCGCAGCCCCTGGGTTTGTTAATTGGGCTGGGCACGTCGCCCTCGATGATCTGGCGCTTCTTCTGCGCCTCCAGCTTCGGATCGGGGATCGGCACGGCGGAAAGCAGCGCCTTCGAATACGGGTGCAGCGTATGGGCGTACAGTTCGTCGCTCGTCGCCAGCTCCACCACGCTGCCCAGATACATCACCGCGATGCGGTCGGAGATGTATTTGACGATGTTCAAATCGTGCGCGATGAACAGATACGTCAGCCCCATCCGCTCCTGCAAATCGTGCAGCAGGTTGATAACCTGTGCCTGAATCGACACATCCAGCGCGGAAATCGGCTCGTCGCAGACGATAAACTCCGGCTCGATGGCCAGCGCGCGGGCAATGCCGATGCGCTGACGCTGGCCGCCGGAAAACTCGTGCGGGAAGCGGTTAGCGTGTTCGCGGTTCAGACCGACGGTCGCAAGCAGCTCGGCTACGCGCTCCTGACGGCGCTTCGCGTCGTACATGTTGTGGATGATCATGCCCTCTTCAATGATCGAACCGACGGTCATGCGCGGATCGAGCGAGGCATACGGATCCTGGAAGACGATCTGCGCCTTTTTGGCGAACGCAAAGCGTTCTTTCTTGTTGGAAAGATCGACGGGCTTGCCGTCGTAAACCAGCTTGCCCTTCGTCGGCTGATAAATGCCCATCAGGGTGCGGCCCAGCGTGGATTTGCCGCAGCCGCTCTCGCCAACGAGGCCCAGCGTTTCGCCGCGGTGAATATCAAGGTTGATATCCTCTACCGCGTGCAGCATGCGACCGCCGCCGATTTTAAAGTATTTGCAGATGTGTTCGGCGCGAACCAGCACTTCGTCCGTCATTCCTCGTCCCCCCTCTCCGCTGCGCACGGGCAGTCCGGATGCAGCAGCCAGCAGCTGGCCTTGTGCCCGCCGCCCACGTCAAACTCCGGCGGCTGCTCTTCGTGGCAGATCTGCATGCAGTGGCGGCAGCGCGCCGCAAAACCGCATCCTTTCGGCGGGCAGAGCAGGTCGGGCGGCGTGCCCGGAATGCTCATCAGCGGTTCGCGCTTGCCCGCGTCGGCGGAAGGCAGGCTGCGCAGCAGCGCCTCCGTGTACGGATGCTTGTGCTCGTAGAAAATCTGCGCGGTCGTGCCGGTCTCGACCACCTTGCCCGCATACATGACGGCCACGCGGTCGGCAATGCCCGCAACCACGCCGAGGTCATGCGTAATCAGGATGATGGCGGTGTTGATCTTGTCTTTCAGCTCCACCAGCAGATCCATAATCTGCGCCTGAATCGTCACGTCCAGCGCCGTCGTCGGCTCGTCGGCAATCAGCAGCTTCGGGTTGCAGCTGAGCGCCATGGCGATCATCGCGCGCTGGCGCATACCGCCGGAAAACTCGTGCGGATACTGCTTGGCGCGCTCCTCCGGGTTGGGAATGTTGACCTGCTTTAAGCACTTGATCGCCTCTTCCTTCGCCTCCTGGCGGGAAAGGTGCCTGTGCAGCTTGATGGACTCGACAATCTGCTTGCCGACCTGCGTCGTCGGGTTCATGCAGGTCATCGGGTCCTGGAAGATCATGGCGACTTCCTGACCGCGGATCTTCTGCATGTCCTTTTCGCTGGCCTTCACGATGTCGTGTCCGGCCAGATTGATTTTGCCTTCGACAATGCGCGCCGGGGGCATCGGGTTGAGCTTCATGATCGTCTGCGCGGTCACGGATTTGCCGCAGCCGCTTTCGCCGACAATCGCCAGCACTTCGCCCTCGTCCACGTGCAGCGTCACGCCGCGAACGGCCTTGACCTCGCCCGCATAGGTGTCAAACGACACATGCAGGTTTTCCATATCCAGAATTCTCTCTGCCATGCCGCTTACCTCCTCAGGCGCGGGTCAAACGCGTCGCGCAGACCGTCGCCGAACATGTTGAATGCCAGCATCGTCAGGCTGATGCAGATCGCCGGAATGATGAGCTGGTACGGATAAATGCGGAAATTCTCAATGCCCAGCTGGGCCAGCGAACCCCACGAGCACATCGGCAGCGGAATGCCCAGACCGATATAGCTCAGGTACGCTTCCGAGAAGATCGCGCTCGGAATGGACAGCGTCACGCGGACGATGACTACGGAAAGCGTGTTGGGCAGCAAATGCCGCGCGATGATGCGCGCCGAGCCCGCGCCCATGGCTTCCGCCGCCGCAATGTATTCCTGCTGCTTGAGCGCGACGACCTGGCCGCGCACAAGGCGCGCCATCGGAATCCAGCCCACGAGCGAATAAGCGATGATGATGGTCATCATGCCGGGCTTCAAAATCATCATCAGCAGGATGACGATAATCAGATACGGAATGCCGTTGATGATTTCCAGCAGGCGCATCATGATGATATCCAGCGTGCCGCCGAAGTAGCCGGAAATGCCGCCGTAAATGCTGCCCAGAATCAGGTCAACCAGCGCGCTGACCACGGCGATGGTCAGCGACACGCGGCCGCCCATCCAGATTCTGGTGAAAATGTCGCGGCCAAGCGTGTCCGTGCCGAAATAATGCACATGGCCTTCGCCCTCCGCGCCGCTCTCGTTGCAGACTGTGCCCATCGGCGCGTTGGTGTGGCTGTAATGCTGCTCGCGGTAATCGAATTTGGAAACCATCGGCGCGAAAATGCTCATCGCCGTCAGCACAAGGATGATCACGACGCAGACCATCGCGACCTTGTTTTTCCACAGACGGCGCATGGCGTCCTGCATGAACGTGAGGCTCGGACGCTTGATCGCCTCGCTCTCCTGCGCGCTCTGGCCGACATGGGCAAAGCGGGATTTTTCAATATGTTCCATGCTCAGCCCTCCAGTTTTACGCGCGGATCGATGAAGCCGTAAAGCAGATCGACCACGAGGGTGCAGACGATCAGCAAGCCGCCGTAGAACACGACCGTGCCGCCGATCATCGTGTAGTCAAGGTCTTTGATGCTGGTGACGAAATACTTACCCAGGCCGGGGATGTTGAAGATGCTCTCGATGACGAACGTGCCTGTCAGCACGGAAGCCACTGTCGGACCCATGACCGTCACAACGGGCATGATGGCGTTGCGCAGCGCGTGCCGCCAGAGAATCTTGCCCTGCGACAGGCCCTTTGACTTTGCAGTCTTGATGTAATCCTGTCCCAGCACGTCGAGCATGCTCGTGCGCATCAGACGGGAAACCGTCGCCAGCGAACCGAGCCCCAGCGCGAACGAAGGCAGCAGCGTCTGGTTAAACTTGCCCCAGCCCTGAATCGGGAAGAGATTGATGCCGAAGGTTTTGCGCAGCTGCAAGCCAAGGAAATATTGCAGCACCGCGCCCAAAATGAAGCTCGGCACGGAGACGCCGATCATGGCGATGAACATGGATACGGAGTCCCACACGCTGCCGCGCTTGATGGCGGCCACAGCGCCGAGCAGAATGCCGATAATCACGGCGAAGATGATTGCGCGAATGCCCAGATCCGCCGAAACGAGGAACGATTCGGAGATAATGGTCATCACGTCGCGGTTATAGGTGATGGAAATTCCCAGATCGCCGCGCAGGCAGTTGCCCATATACATCAGATATTGCACAAACACAGGCTTATCCAGGCCGTATTTCGCGTTCATGTTGGCCATTGCCGTCGCGGAGACGGTCTTGTCGCCGATGAACGGATTGCCCGGCAGCATGCGCATCATGAAAAACGTGAGCGAGATGAGCACAAACAGCGTCAGTACCGCATAGACGAGACGCTTGATAATGTAGCGAATCAACGCGCTCCCCTCCTTTTTGTTTTAGAATGCCCTTTTTATCATTTCACCCTTGAAATGGAAGAAAACGGCATGGGTTTTCCCATGCCGCGTTTCTTCGTTTAAGGAGCAGTTTTTGTCTTAGTCGGCAAGTTTGGTGTAGATGAAGTTGTACGCCTGGAACGGCTTGCGGGCATAGCCCTCGACGAGCTTCTCGCTGACCGCGTAGTCCTCATGGCGCCAGTAGACCGGGATCACCGGCATGTCTTCGGCCAGCTTCATTTCAGCCTGCACGAAGATCTGCTCACGAGCCGCCGCGTCACGCTCGGTCTTGGTGGACTCGATCAGCGCGTCGTATTCCTCGCTGGCGTAACCGGTGTGGTTGTTGCCGTTGGTGCTCACCATCAGGTCGAGGTCGGTCATCGGATCGTTGTAGTCCGGGCCCCAGCCGCCGAAGCACACGTCAAAGTCCAGCGAATTGCGGCGGGCGCGCCACTCGGTGATGGTCAGCACTTCGATGGTGACGTTCAGACCGAGGCTCTTGCGCAGCTGCTCCTGCACAACCTGGCTGAGCAGTTCGTTCTGCGTGCCCTCGGAGGTCATCAGGCACAGGCTGACTTCGGAAGCATCCTTGTAGCCCAGCTCTTCAAGCGCCTTGGCGAGATATTCCTTCGCGCTGTCCAGATCGGCGGTCGGCGCGTACAGCGGGTTGCCGCCGTTGGCCGCAACCACGGCCTCGCCGAAAGTCTGGGTGTTCACGCCGCTGATGCCGTAGGCCATGCACGGAGACGGCTCGTTGTCGTTCTTATACACGGTGCTGATGATCTGCTCGCGATCCAGCGCCGCGCTGATGGCCTTGCGCAGGTTCAGGTTTGCCACATCGCGGCCCGCATCTCTGACGTTGCACCAGTACCAGTAGCTGTAACCGCCCATGTAGTTGCTCGGCTTATAGCCTTCGGCTTCCAGCATGGCGCGCTGCTCGCCGGTCAGGTCAAGCACGTCCAGCTCGCCGCCGACGAAGGCGTTAAACTTCGCGTTGGAGTCGGTGTACTTCACCCACTTGATGCCCGCAAGGTTGACCTTGTCCGCATCCCAGTAATACTCGTTCTTCGGGCAGCTGATGCTGTTCTCCAGCACCCACTCGCTCATGTAGAACGGGCCGTTGTAGCAGATGTATTCCGGCGCGGTGCCGAACAGATCGGCGCCGACTTCGGTATAGAACGGCTCATACACCGGAGCCATGACCTCGAACTTCACATACTGGAGGAAGTACGGCAGGTAGTCCTCCAGCTCGCAAACGAGCGTGTAATCGTCCGTCGCCTTGAAGCCCACGTCCTCGATCTTCACTTCCGGAGCGCCTTCCACGCCGGAAGCGTAATCGTAGTACGCCTGGCCGTTCTTAAAGACGGTCGCGAACGCGTAATACTCGGCGGCGTTGACCGGGTTCAGCAGCTGACGCCAAGCGAACACGAAGTCATTGGCGGTCACGTCGCCGATGACCTCGCCCTTGGAGTTGACCCACTTCATGCCCGGACGGATGTGGAACGTCCATGTCATGCCGTCCTCGGAGGATTCCCAGCTCTCGGCCGCAGCCGGAACGATGGAGTTGTCTTCCGCGCTGAGCTTAACCAAGCAGTCCCAGATGTGGCGGCTGACGGAAAACTCGGTGGAGTAGGTCTGGAGGAACGGGTTCATCTTGCTCATCGTGGAGCATTCCACGCTGATCCAGCCCTTTTCGCTCGTGCCGGGATAATACCCCAGCCCGGCGTTCGGGTTCGTTTCCGCCGCGGCCACAGCGCCGACGGTCAGGAGCATGGCCAGCGAAAGCAGCCACGCAAGAAGACGTTTTTTCATCGCAATTTCCTCCCTTATTATCCTTGGCAGAAGCGGGTGCTTGCGGCTCCCGCGCTGTCATGTTATAATCGGATTATAGCACGGGCTTTTTGAATTTGCAAGTCTAAATTTTAAAAAATTCTTTTCCCGCATGTTTAGACGCGTATACATGAGTTTTATTGCATATTGCGAAAGGAGCTTTTATCATGCACGCAGTTTGTGAGGATTTCGACAAATACTTTTCCGCCTGGAATCAGGATGTTTACCGCCTCTGCTTTGCCATGGTCGGGAAAGCCGGCAACGCGCGCGATTTAACGTTCAAAACTTTTTTACGTCTCGGCGCGGCCAAAGACCCTGAAATAAAAGAAAAAGACGCAAAAAACCTGCTTTTTTCAAGTTGTTTTACGCTTTGCGTCGATTCCTTCGGCCAAAAGATGCGCCGCATGCCAAACCGCAAAGCGCTTGAAGCGATGAATCTTCCCTTCCCCGTTACGGACAGTTTGTATGTGCTTCTGAAGCGCCCCCTGATGCAGCGCGGCGCGCTTTGCCTTGCGCAAAGTGGCTTTTCCGAGGCGGAAATCGCAAAAATCGCCGGCAGATCCGCCGCGCAGTTTGCCTGTTCATCCACACCGGAAGCGGTTTCTGCCCGCGAAGCTGTTTCTTCTATTGTATTTGCCGAGGATGACGCGCATGCTATGAACGATGAAATTTACGCCCGCTTTGAGGCGCGCAGCGTCGGCGTGGAAAACGCCATCCACGATTTCCGTATCCGCTTTGACCGGCTCGCGCCATATCTCGCCCTCGCCGTACTCGTCCTTTTTGCAGTCGCCGTGTATGTCTCATTCAAAATGGCGGGTTGAAGATAAAAAGCGAGCAGCGGCATGTATGATTCCCATTCCTTCTATTCTCTCGGCGACTTTGGCGGGCAGAAAAAAAAACTCCCTCCGAAGAGGGAGCAGAAATCAAATCGTCCGAATCACGTTGCGGTTCACGCGGCGCAGATACAGCGCGCTGACCATCAGGGAAACCAGTTCCGAAATGAAAAACGCCCACCAGACGCCCGTCACGTCGCCCGTCACCCGGCCGATGACATACGCGCACGGGATGAGCACGACCAGCTGACGGATGAGGGAGACGATCATCGAATACACGCTGTAACCCAGCGCCTGGAAAACCGAGCTTGCGCCGATGCCAAAGCCCGCCAGCGGGAAGCCCAGCGAGATGATCCGCAGCGCCGGAACGCCGAGGCGCAGCATTTCGTCGGAAGCATCAAACAGCAGCAGCAGCTTGTCCGGGATGGACTGGAACAGCAGCATGCCCGCGATCATGATGCCCACCGCCGCGCAGATGGCGTATTGAATGGTCTTCTTCATGCGATCGCCTTTGCGCGCGCCGAAGTTATAGGCGACAATCGGCACCGTGCCGTTATTCAGGCCGAACACCGGCATGAACACAAAGCTCTGAAGCTTGAAATACACGCCGAACACCGCCACCGCCGTGGAAGAGAACGCGATGAGAATCTGGTTCATCAGGAAGGTCATCACCGAGCCGATGGACTGCATCACCACCGACGGAATGCCGATGGAAAGAATGCGGCCGAGCGTCGCGCCGTGCGGGCGGAAGCCCTTCATGCTGATGGAAACCTCCGGGTTCTTGCGGATGTTCATCACCAGGCCGATCGCCGCCGCGACCCACTGGCCGAGGATGGTCGCATAAGCCGCGCCCGCAACACCCATCTTCGGGAAGCCGAACAGGCCGAAGATGAAAATCGGGTCAAAAATGATGTTGATGATTGCGCCCGTGCCCTGGCTGATCATCGTCAGCAGCGTGCGGCCGGTGCTTTGCAGCAGGCGCTCAAAGAGGATCTGCATGAAAATGCCCATCGAGCCGACCATGACGATGGTCGTATAGTCGATGCCGCTCTTCACGATTTCCTCGATGTCCGTCTGCATCTCAAAATACGGGCGCACAATCGTCACGCCGCCGAGCATGAAGATCAGGCCGCAGATGAACAGCAGCATGATGCCGTTGGTCGCCGCGCGGTTCACGCCTTTCTCGTCCTTCGCCCCCAGCGCGCGGGAGAGCACCGCGTTCAGGCCCACGCCCAGACCCGCAGAAACCGCGATCATCAGGTTCTGAATCGGGAAGGCCATGCTCAGCGCCGTCAGCGCGTTTTCGCTCACGCGCGCCACAAACATGGAATCCACCACGTTGTAGAGCGCCTGCACCAGCATGGAAATCATAATCGGCAGGCTCATGGAAAAGAGCAGCTTGCCCACGGGCATCACGCCCATTTTATTCTCCTGCACGGGAGATTCGTTTTTCACATTGTTTTCAGCCGGGTTCGCCATGATGTTCCTCACTCTCTGATCCTTTTTCATTCACTTCAATTTCATAATGCACAAGATTATATTTTAACGGTTTATAATCATTCTGTCAATCCGTTTCCATGCAAAAAGCGCCGCTTTTCCTTGAAAGGAAAGCGGCGCTTTTTTGGTACATTCTCAATAGAACATCAAATACAGCAGCGTCACGCACAGACCCAGACCGAAGAGCAGCAAACCGTAGCTCATCGTGTGGCTCATCTGGCTGACCGCGTCCATGATGCCGTCCCACACGGCGGAGATTCTCGCCATCGCGTGGTGCTCGATCTGATGGCCGCGCAGCACGGTGTGGTTCAGCCCCTCGGCCATGCCGTCGAACACACCGCCGACAGCGCGGGTAATCGCGTTGCCGACGTTGTTTTCGGGCTTCTTCTTTCGAGCGGAGAGCACCTTGCGGGCAAGCAGGTCGGCCACAAAGTCCGTCAGGCCGCCGAGGAAACCGAACACCGCCGCAAAGAACAGCGTCAGCGCGCGGATCAGCGGGCGGTAGACGTAGGTTTCCAGCGTGATTTCGCTGCCCAGTCCCGCGAATCTGCCGCCGATATCCAGCAAGCCGTAAATCGCCGGGCGATATACGCGGTCTTCAATATCCAGCCAGCTCGGCCACAGATCCACGTATTCGCGCACGCCCGCTTCCTTCTTCGTCAGCACCGGACGAATGAAGGCCAGATACACGACCAGGCCGATGACCAGCGAGATGCACGCGCCCTTGATGTTGGTCAGCGAGAAGTAGCGCACCGCGTGCGCGGGCGTGGCCGCGTTCAGGAAGCCGCCTGCGATATCCGCAATTTTATCCATCGTCAGGTTCGGCGTGAGGCCCAGAATCGGCACAATCGCCGCGCTCAGGAAGAGCGCCAGCGCGGAGAGCTTGCCCATGTACGGCTTTTTCGCCTCATAGGCAATCTGCTGCGTCGGGTGCTTCTCCCAGAACAGGCAGATATACAGCTTGATCATGTACGCGCCCGTCAGGCCGCCTGAGAACAGGTAAATCCATTCCGCGCCGCGGTAGAGCAGCGCCAACGCGCCCATGCCCTCTTCCGCGAGCAGCTCGGCGTATTCCACAATGCCCTCGTGAATCAGCGTCTTGGAGACGTAACCGGAGAAGCCCGGCACGCCCATCAGGCCGACCGCGCCCATCAGGAACGCAAAGTGCAGAATCGGCTTCTTGCGGCCAAATCCGCGCACGTCGTTCAAATTCAGCTTATGCAGGTTCATGTAAACCACGCCAGCCGCCATGAACAGAATCAGCTTGAAGAGCGAATGGTTGACCATATAGAGCAGCGCGCCGCGCGCGGCCAGCGCGTTTTCTTCGCCCAGCAGGCAGCCCATCGCGATGCCCGTGAGAATGAAGCCGATCTGGCTCATCGAGGAGCAGGCCAGCGTGCGCTTGAGATTGACGGAAAATACCGCCAGCACCGCGCCGCCCAGCATCGTAATCAGACCGAGCACAAGAATGAGGTTGCCCCACGCCGTGCTCGCGCGGAAGATGTTCGCCGAAACGACAATCACGCCGAAAATGCCGGATTTGGTCAGAATGCCGGAGAGCAGCGCGGAAGCCGGAGCAGGCGCAACCGGATGCGCCTTCGGCAGCCAGATGTGCAGCGGGAACATGCCCGCCTTCGCGCCGAAGCCGAAGAGGATGCAGATGCTCGCCGCCCAGATTCTGCCCTTGTTCGGGCACGCCTTCGCCGCTTCATAGAGTTCGTCGATCGCCAGCGTGCCGACCGCATTCCACAGCAGGAACAGACCCATCAGCATCACCATGCCGCCGATGATCGCGACGGCCAGATACGTTTCCGCCGCACGCATGGCGCCGGGCGTCTCGTCGTGCGCAACCCACGTATACGAGGTGAAGCTCATGATTTCAAAGAAGATGAACGTGGTGAACAGATCCGCGGAGAGGAACACGCCCACCGTCGCCCCCTGCGTCAGCAGGAAGAAGAAATAATACCGATTGCGGTTGCGGTAGTGATGCGCAAAGTAATCGCCGGAAAGCAGCGAGGTCATCAGCCACATCACGCCCGCCACCAGCGCATACAGCGCGCGGAAGCCGTCGAGCTTAAAGCTCAGGCCGAAGCCGCAGAAACCCGGAATCCCGGCGGACAGCTCTTTTCCCGCCACAACAAGCCCCATCGCCGCAGCCGCCACGCCGAACTCAATCAGGCAGAAAATCTGCACCGCGCGGTCGCGCAGCTTTTTATCCTTTCGGCCGATCAGATAGCCGCAAACCGCAGCCAGCATCGGGAAAAAGACCAGAAACAGCAGCATGTCGTCTTCCCCCTTTCTCACATCACGCCGGCGGAGAGATTCGCCAGCAGCGTGATAATCGGGTCAGAGAACAGGCCGCAGAGCACGATGGCCGCCGCCAGCACGGCAAACGGCAGCTTCATCCGCATGCCGGGATCGCAGCTGACAACCTTCTCCATGCCCTCCAGCGGGCGGAAATACATCGACAGCGCCGGACCCATCAGATAGATGGCCGTCAGCACGGCGGAAATCAGAATTGCCGCTACGCCGACCATGCCCATCGCCGTGCCCGTCTCAATCGCCGCCGAACCGATGAGCCACTTGCTCACAAAGCCCGGCAGAAGCGGCGTGCCCATCAGCGAAATCGCGCCGATGGTGTACGTCGCGCAGGTAAACGGCATGACTTTGGACAATCCGCGCAAGTCTTCGATCTGCGTGCGCCCCGTCTTCACCATCACCGCGCCCGCGCAGAAGAACAGCGTAATCTTGATCAGCGCGTGGAAGAGCATGTGCGCCAGCGAAGCCGTCAGGCCGCTCTGCGTCATCAGGCTCGCCGCCAGCACGATGTAAGACAGGTTCGACACGGTGGAATACGCCAGGCGGCGCTTGAAGTGGTGCTCCTTGACCGCCATCGTCGAGCCGTAGACAATCGTTACGCTCGCCAGCAGCAACGCAATGTTCTGCGCCATCGTGCCGCGCAGCACCTGCGCGCCGAAGCTGAAATACGTCACGCGGATGATGGCAAACACGCCGCTCTTGACGACCGCGACCGCATGCAGCAGCGCCGTCACCGGGGTCGGCGCGACGGAAGCTTCCGGCAGCCATGCGTGGAACGGGAAAACCGCCGCCTTCACGCCGAAGCCGAGGAACGCGCACAGGTAGCCCAGCTGCACCATCGTCGGGTGCTCGGCCGCCGCCTGGGTCATCACGCCGCCCATCGTGAACGCGCCGCCGTCGCCGTAGGAAAGCACCAGCATCACGCCGATAAACGCCAGCGCCGCGCCGAAGAAGGAATAGAGCATGTAGGTATAGCCCGCGTGCTCGGAGGGCTTCTCGGTGCCGTGCATGACCAGCGGCAGCGTGGAGAGCGTCAGAAATTCATAGAAGAAATAGAGCGTCAGAATATTGGCCGCCGTGGAAATGCCCAGCGTCACGCCATAGGTGATGGTATAGAGCGCGAAAAAGTGGTTTTCGCCGCCCTCATGCTCCATATACTCAAATCCATACAGCGCGGCCAGCGGCCAGAGAAAGGCGACAATCGCCGTGAACACGCTTCCCACCCCATCGATCGCAAAGCGGATGGGCAGGCTCGGCAGAAGGTAAAACGGCGTATAGACCGTTTCCCGCCGATTCAGCAGACAAAACAGCACCAGCAGCGAGGTGACGACCGTCACCGTCTCCACCAGCACCTGACGCATGCGGTGCCCCACGCTCCTGCCCAGCAGAAGCAGCAGCAGGCCGCACACAATCGGAAGAAAAACCGCAAGGCTTAACATGACTTCTTTTACTCCTTATAGCACCGACGCGGCCGCCACGGCAACCGCATGGATGAGCGGCTGGGCAAACACACCGGTCACAACCACGCCGACAGCCAGCAGGATCATCGGCACGGTCATCAGCTTGCCGCCTTCCTTGTTGGTCAGGCCGGCATAATCATAGTCGCTGCCGGGGAAGAAGCCGTTGATCGTCACAGGCAGCAGATACGCCGCCGTCAGCAGCGCAGAGACAATCAAAATCACCGGGCCGATGACGTCAAAGCCCGCAAGGCCGGTCTGAAGCGAGCCGGTCGCCAGCTCCCACTTGCTGACAAAGCCGCCCGTCGGCGGGATGCCGATCAGGCCGAGGGAAGCGATCGTCCAACACCAGGTGGTAATCGGCATTTCCTTGCCGATGCCGCGCAGCTCGCGGACATAGGTCTTGCCCGTCTGATGGATGAACGCGCCCGCGCAGAGGAACAGCGCGTCCTTGATCACGGAGTGCGCCACCACATGCAGCATCGCGCCTTCAAACGCGGTCGGCACCATGCAGGCCAGACCGAAGAGCACATAGCTCACCTGGGAAACGGTGGAATACGCCAGGCGCTTTTTGATCAGCGGCTCGCGGTAGGCCAGCATCGAGCCCATGAATACGGTGATGAGCGTCAGGGTCATGAAGCCCTTCTGCACCCACGTGCCGCGCAGCACATCCGCACCGACCAGATAATAGATCACGCGCAGCACGGCCAGCACGCCCGCCTTGGTAATCACGCCGGAGAGCACGGCGGAAGCCGGAGCAGGCGCAACCGGGTGCGCCGTCGGCAGCCAGCCGTGCATCGGGAACATGCCCGCCTTCGTGCCAAAGCCGATGATGACCAGGAACGTGATGAGCAGCAGGCCGCTCGGCGCGCTCGCCGCGGTCTCCACGCCGCCCGGCACAAACGTCACCGTGCCCAGATAGTTGCTGAAGAAGAAGATGCCCAGCAGGCCCATCATCGCGCCGAAGATGGAGTACACGAGGTACTTGATGCCCGCGGCGACGGCCTGCGGCGTGCGCTCATGCACGACCATCGGCACGGAGAGAAGCGTCATCAGCTCGTAGAACACATACAGCGTCACCATCGAGCCGGCGTAGCACTGGCCGATGAGCGCGGAGAGCACGCACATGAAGAACACCTGATACAGGCGCTCGTTGTCGTCGTGCCCCATGTATTCGCGGGCAAACACGCTGGAAAGCAGCCACATCGCGCTCATCAGCACGGCGAAGATGCAGCCCACCATGTCCACGTTCATTTCAATCCGCAGGGTTGGGGTCATATTCAGCAGCACCATGTTCGTGCCCTGTCCCAGGCACATGATGAGCGTCAGCGCCAGTTCAACCGCCAGCGCCGCGTTCACCGCACGGCCGCGCAGCTGCCTGTTGTCCTTGCAGCTGGGCATCAGAAAGATGACCAGTCCCGCAAGCGCAGGCCAGAAGATCGCCAGAATCAACAGAATGTTCACGGTTGTTTTCCTCCTCGTCTCTTATGCAAATCGGGTCAGGCCATCAAGCAGAGCGCCGAAAATGCCCTGCGCGCAGAAGCTGAGTGTGAGGTTGAGCGCGATAAAGCCGACAAGGCCGATCGCCGCGTAGACGTTGATCTTCACGCGGGCGTTGCGCTCCTGATGTTCGTGATCCGGGATATACAGCTGCATCGTCGTGCCCAGGAAGTAATAGGCGTTGAGCAGTGTGGAAACGGCCAGCGCGCACAGGGCGATCACCGTGTGCCGCCCGCCCGTCATCACCGCCGCCTGCGCCATCGTCACCTTGGTGATGAAGACGCTCAGCATCGGCACGCCGACCAGATTCGCCGCGCCCAGCGTAAATGCCGCCGCCGCCAGCGGGCTGCGGTAGAAGCCGCCGCGCAAATCTTTGCGCAGATGCGTGTCGCCGGAAGCGTGGTCGAGCGTGTGCGCGGAGATGAACAGCATGGACTTCGTCGCCGAGTGCGCCAGCGTATGCCACAGCGCGCAGAGAATGCCCAGCTCGTTGCCCAGGCCCAGCGCCGCGAAGATGTAGCCAATCTGCGCGACGGAGGAATACGCCACCATCATGCGTGTCGTCTTGGCGCGCATGGCGTTGACCGAACCGGCGATCATACCGATCGCGCCGAAGACGAACAGCACATCGCAGATGCCCAGCGAACGGATCACGTCAAAGCCGATGACGCGCACATATACCTTGATCAACAGGAAGATATAGCCCTTGGAAACGATGCTGGAGAGCATCGCGGATCCGCTCGGCGTGCTGTTGGAATAGGCAGCGGGCAGCCACTTGTCAAACGGGAACAGCGCGCACTTCATCGCAAGGCCCACGCTGATGAGGCTGACCACCACCGTCAGCGGCACGTGATACTGGCCGCTCGCCGCCAGCGCGACGACGCTCTCGTGGATGTTGACCATCAGCAGATGGCCGGTAATCGTGTAGAGAATGACGATGCCGATGAGGAACAGGCTCGAACCGAGCAGGTTCATCATCATGTATCGCACGCCCGCGACCAGCGCGCGTCCGTGCTGGCGCATCATCACCAGGCCCGCCGCCGCCAGCGTGTTGATTTCGATGAACACGTAAGCGGTGAACAGGTCGTTGGTGTAGACCAGCGCAATCAGCGAAAGCATGGTCAAATCCGTCAGGATGCAATAGATATTATACTTGGTCGGCTCGATCTCCTTCTCCGAGCGGCGCATGCCGCCGAGGAACGAGAACAGAATGACCAGCAGAAACACCGTCAGCGACACCGTTTCCAGCACGCCGACGCGGATTTCATTGCCCCACGGCGCGGGAAAGTGGCCCATCTTGTAGGCGTAGCTGTCTCCCGTCCGCAGGGTGTAGATCATCACGCCGACGGTGAAGGCCAGATCCGCCGCAATCAGAAACAGCGTCGTGCGCCGCGCGCGCTTGCCGCTCATCACCGAGCTGGCGACCGCGCCCATCAGCGTCAGCAGGATGCTGAAGAAGGGGAAGTTCTGAACGAACTGCACGTTAGACCTCCTCCTTTCCCGAAAGCGCGATGATCTCGTCGAGGTTCAGCGTGTTGTAGCGATAATACAGCCGGATGGAAAGCGCCAGCATCAGCGCCGACACACTGACGGAAACGACAATGCCCGTCAGCACCAGACCGGCCGGAATCGGGTTGATATACGCCTCGACGGATTGAATGCCATCGACCACAATCGGCACGGTGCGCCCCTTGATGTAGCCCTGAGAAGCGAGGAAGAGGTACACGGCTGTATCCATAATATCCATGCCGATGATCTTTTTGATAAGGTTCTTGTTCAGCAGCATCGTGGAAAAGCCGATGCAGAACAGGATGACGGAAGCCGTCTCCTCGTAATTGATCAGAAGTTTGCTCAACATCGTCACACCTCTCCTTTCCGGAACACCGCGTAGAAGGCATACATCGTGCAGGTGACGATGAGGCCGACGCAGATGTTCAGCACCAGAATCAAGCCGCTGGAGAGGATCGCGCCCGGCGTGCCGAGCGGGATGATGCTGTGGATGTCGTTCGCGCCGGTATAGAACGAATAGCACTTGCTGGCCGCATAGGTGAGCAGCGAGCAGAGCACCACGCGCTGATACGTCTTGTACGTGAAGAACCGGCGGATATCCTTAAAGCCGAACGCGGTGACGTAAATCATCAGACCCGCGCCCATGATCGCGCCGCCGGAGAAGCCGCCGCCCGGCGACAGATGGCCGTTTAAGACGACGTATATGCCCAGCAGAATGATGATCGGCGCCAGAATTTTGGCGGTCATCTGCAAAATGGCGTCGTGGCGCGGCTCGTAGAAGTTATCCGCGTGCGGCGCTTCCTTCATCGTGCGCGCCAGCTGGCTGTATTTTTCGCTTTCCGGGTCCAGACGGAGCAGGAAAAGCACCACCATCGCCGCCGTAAAGAGCACCGTGGATTCGCCCAGCGTATCAAACGCGCGGTAATCCAGAATCATGCCGGTCACGATGTTGACCGCGCCCGTCTCCTGCAAGCCCTTTTCGATGTAGCGGGCGGAAACCTCGTTGTTGATCGGGTGATTCGGGCTGCCGAAGCTGGGCAGATTCATCACCGTGAACATCAGCAGCGCAATCATCGTCACGCAGATGAGTACGCACAGCGCGCAATACACGCCGCGCGAAACCCTGCTCACGTTGCGGCTGTTCCACTCGTGCAGACGGGCGGCGATTTCCTCTTCCTCCTGCCGCTCACGCTCCAAGCGCACGCGGCGGGCGATATCCTCTTCGGTCTCGTGCGTCTCGGAAGGGGTCTCCTGCGTGCGCACCATGTCGCGCTCCAGCGCGTCGTTTTCAAAGTCGATGATTTCGGCCGTGCGGCGCTTGAGCTTTGCAAACCATTCAGGCGTTGCCATTGTCCGCACCTCCGTCCTTCTCCTGCCGCTCATGGGCGCGACGCACTTCGTTGCGCGCGTCGATGGCGTGAATCTTCTTGAGGGTCAGGAAGAACAGCAGGCTGGTGATGCCCGCGCCGACCGCCGCCTCCGTGATCGCCAGATCCGGCGATTCCAGCGTGATCCAGATGATCGACATGATCATCGAGTAGCCCATATAGATGATGACGCTGGTCAGCAGATTGCGCGTCAGGCACACGGCAATCGCGCACACAATCAGAAAAATCAGCATCATTTGCGTCACAATCGTCATGCCTGTTCCTCCTCCGCGTGCGCGGTCTCTTCGCGCTCCTGCGCCAGAGATTTTTCATGCACGTTCATATACTGTCCGCGGTCCTCGTTCGTCTCCACCTCAAGGCGGCAGAGCAGATGGCTCGCCACCGGGGAGGCCAGCCACAGGAACACGACCACCAGCAGAATTTTCAGCGCCGTGAAGAAATCCGGCGCGCTGATGGCCAGGCCGATCAGGCAGAAGCTCACGCCCAGCGTGTCGTTGAGCGCGGCGGCATGCATGCGGTTGGCGGCATACTTGAGTTTGAACACGCCGTATACGCCGACGCAGCAGACGAACAGGCCGACCAGCATGAACGCCGCCGTCAGGATAAACCGAATCACGCTCATTGCTGTTCACCCGCCTTTTCGCTCTGCACAAGGGTCTCCACCGGGTTGTCGTTCTTCGCGCCGAGCAGCTCCTGCTCGTGCTTGCGCTCGCGGTAAATGCCCGTGTAAACCTTGCACAGCACCACCACGGACAGGAAGCTGATCATCGCGTAAATCAGCGCGATATCCGCCAGATACGCCTCGCCCAGATGCACGACGAACACCACCACCATGATGATGGTCAGCGTGCCGATCATGTTGATGGCCATAACGCGGTCGGAGATACGCGGGCCGAGGATGCAGCGCACCAGACACACCAGCGCCAGCAGCACCAGCACCGCCAGCGAGCCGATGGTCAGCACGTCATAGCAGGTCTCAATGCTCATGCTCTTCCTCCTTCTCCGCATCCCCGTCGTTTTCGGGCGCTTCATTTTCGGCCGCTTCGTTTACCGTCGCGGTCGCTTGCGTTTCGGCTTCCGCCGCTTCATTCTCCGGCTGAACCTCGCTGGTCACGGAATCGGCCATAAATTCCTGCTTCTGCTCCATTTGAGAGAGCTTTTCCACAAAGACGCCGTTGTCCAGTCCGTCCACCATCGCCGCGTCGAGGCAGTGCACCAGATAGTGGTCGCCCTCCAGCTGGCAGGTGATCGTGCCCGGCGTCAGCGTGATGGAATCGGCCAGCGCAACGCGGTGGCGCGTTTCCTTCAGCCCGCTTTCAAAATGCACGAGCTGAGGCTGCGGCTCAAAATTTTTGTCCAGAATCATCTTCATGACCGTGACATTGGCCTTGAAAATCTCCGCCAGCAGCGTCGCCCCGTAGCAAATTGTTGTGGGAAGTCTGCGCAGATAATGGAGATCCTTCTTGAAGCCGTAGCCCATGAATCGGCAGCTGAACGCATACAGCGCGGCGGCGAAAATCACGCCGAATATGCCGATTTCCGTGGTCCACTTGCCGTTGAGAATCACCCACAGCGCAAAATAGACGATGAACATGTAAATCCTCCATTCACCCATATACCCAACAAAGCAGCCCGCCTCCGGGAAGGAAACAGGCCGCTTTTTCACGGGCGCAAAAGCCCGTCGGTGTATGTGTTTATTGTAATCGGGACAGGGTATCTTGTCAACCGCCATGGGGACGATTTTCAGCACTTTAATATGTAAGAATCTGGCTTATATCATACAGATTTCTTAATGCGCGTTTTTATAAAAAAATCCAATAAAACTGTATATACGTTCGGGGTTCTATCCCGGCAGGCCGCGGCATATGCTCTCTCAGATTAAAAACGAAAGGGAGGGCTGCCCCTTGATCGCCAGAACAGAGACACATACCGATCGCGAGCGCATTCTCGCACTTCTTTCCCCGCGCAGCACGGACGCGTGCGTGCGCCAGGTCTTTTCCGACATCGACGAAATCAACCGCCTGATGGAATACTACTCTTTCAGAACGCCCCAGCTGGCCGACCGCTTTGCCGACCTGCTCGAAGGCCGTTACCGCTATGAGATTTTCGCCATCTACGGCCCGTCGCTGCTGCTGCGCAAGAGCAGCGACAGCAGCTATCTGCGGCTGGATCAGCTGCTTTCCTCGCTGATCCGCGTTGCCGTGCTGCGCCTGTGCTGCGAGGGCATTTATTCCCTCACCTCTTCGCAGATCGCCAGCGGCGACGGGCTGCTGTATCTCGCCCTGCAAAAACAAATCGCGGGGTAAAGGGGGAACGTTGGGGCGCCGCTCCAAGCCCCGGCAGGGGAATAATTTCCCTGCACCCTTACTATAAATTCCATTGTTTCACAATGGAATTTAAGGTGGGAAGTCCAGAAACCTCAGGTTTCTGGTGAGGTTTGGGGCAAAGCCCCAACGTTCCCCCTGTATGCCGTCGGCGTCTTTCCCGTGATCTGCCGAAACTGCCGCGCAAAGTAGCCGGGGCCGGAAAAACCACAGTCCAGCGCAATCTCCGTCACCGGCTTGCCCGTGTCCGCCAGCATCTGCGCCGCACGAAAGACGCGCAGACGCTGCATGTAGGCCATCGGCCGCTCGTGCAGATACCGCCCGAAAATCCGCTGGCATTCCCGTGGGCAGACGTTCGCGCTCGCCGCAATATCCGCAAGGGTCACCGTCGCGCCGATGTGCGCATCCATAAACGTGAGCATCTGCTTGAGCCGTGTTTCGCCGATGTCCGCCGCCGCGCGGGTCGGCGAGACGCGGCTTTTTTGAATCACCTCCAAAACGAGCTGCGTCAGCGCTTCCCGCACGCGGAACTCAAAGCCCGCTTCTTCCCCGGCGCACGCGTCAAACGCGCGCTCGAACGCGCAAAGACACGCCGCATCTTCGCCTTGATAATCCAAAAAAACATACGCCGGTCCGTTCTCCATCAGAGGCCGGATATATTTCACGTCGAACACGCTGCCCGGCATGCCCGCCAAAATGCCCGCGTCAAAGACAAACGACCGATAGCGGCACGGCCCATCGACCAGCGCCGCCACGGAATGAATCACGCCCGTGTTGATGAAGCAGCCGTATCCCGCTTTGATTTCATGCACCTCTTCGCCGATGCCCACGCGCACCCGTCCCTCCAGCAGCCAAAAAATTTCCAGCTCGCTGTGCCAGTGGGAGGGCACAACATCCGCAATATATTCATGTACATCGCCGTCGTTGGCCACCAGATCAAACAGCGGTGCCACGTCGTCGCGTACCTCCATGCCGTTCACATCGGTGTACAGATACTTTCTGTTCTGAATCATGTTTTCGCCTTCCTGTCGCTTTTGTACCAGTATATGCCGTAATTGCGCAAGAATCAAGCCTTCTCGTTCGCTATAATAGCATTGATTCATTTCGCAGGAGGTTTTCCCATGCGCGCGCATACGCTGGATATGACCGTCGGCAGCCCTGCCCGGCTGCTGCTTCGCTTCTCCCTGCCGCTGTTCGTCGGCAACCTGCTCCAACAGGTCTATAACCTCGCGGATACTGCCATCGCGGGCCATCTGCTCGGCGACGCGGCGCTTTCGCAGATCGGCGCGACCGCCGCGCTGTACAGCCTGATCACCACGCTGGCCTTCGGCCTGAACAGCGGCTTTGCCCTCTCGGTCAGCCGCCACTTCGGCGCGAACGACCGAAAGCGCATGGAGCAGTCCGTCTGCTGGATGGTAACGCTCTCAGCACTGTGCGCCGCGGTGATGACCACCGTCTTTCTGCTCTCCCGCTTCGCTCTGGCGGACGCGATGCAGATTCCCGCCGACACCCGCGAAGGGGCGCTGGCCTATCTGACCGTGATTCTGGCGGGCATTCCGCTGACGATGGCGTATAACCTCGAATCGAGCCTCATGCAGTCCGTCGGCAACAGCGTCACGCCGCTGCTGTTTCTGGTGTTCAGCAGCATCCTCAACATCGCGCTCGATCTGCTGTTCATGGGGCCGCTCGGCCTCGGCGTGGGCGGCGCGGCGGCGGCGACGGTGCTTGCGCAGGGCATCAGCGCGGCGCTTGGGCTGTTTTACATTCTCCGCCGCGAACCTGACCTGCATTTCGGCCGGA